>BNJT01001921.1_pt1 | contig 149494 bp, 221 predicted proteins | sample 8540491 | NCBI WGS metagenome assembly BNJT01 (sample SAMD00202455, study PRJDB9452) | human saliva metagenome | host: Homo sapiens
TGATATATTCCAATTATGTTAAGAAACCAATGTGCCATGGTTTCGACAGGTTTATGTTTGATTTGTGCGGCAGTGGAGGGTGACCTAATTACCAAAACAAATTTAAACGCAATAGAACAAAATAGTTTCGCTTTGCGCTGCCTAAGAACGCTTGATGCGGTGCAGCTTACCCAATCCGGTGCATGTAGCCATTCTGCATTGATTGCGACAAATAGAAATGGATACGGTGAACCCAATGCCTGTAGGGAACCCGACAATTTACAGGTACCATTAATAACGTCGCTCACTGTGACGGTGTCTTAGTCTGACTTACAGTGAGATAAACTGTAGATGCGCAAATGTGGGACTATTCTTGGACAGGAGTTCGACTCTCTCTGCTCCACTGCAAAAGATAAAAACGACCCCTAGAGTCGTTTCTTTGTGTTATGACTTCTGTGCATTTGAATATTGTAGAATCACATTGTGGTTATAGTGAACTATGCTAATCTAAAACTGAAGTTAGATTAAATTCCTTGAGCTAATAATGAAGTTGTTATGTGTGTTTTTGACTATAAGTATAACCGAAAAGACAAATAGTAGATACGAATGTTGTCAGAAAGAAAAGGCAACAAATTACAAGAAAAGTACCAAAAAGGAGATGAAATCTGTACGTGTCAAAATTTTACTTGCAAAAGAGAGGCAGTGGTGAGGTGGAACCTGATTGGCAAAAGGTAGAAGAACGATATAATCAAATCTTGGATGAAGCACCAGATATTGCGGTGAGCAAATTCAATGAGTCATACTCTATGAAGTAGCGTGGATAATTGCTCTCTATGATGTGGCAGGGAAGAAACTTAACAAAAGGAAGAGATAGATACTGTAATTCATGATGTTATGGAAGATGGTTTGAATACTCTCGAAAAAATCTCGAGGTAAGCTTTTTGCTCGAAAGAAAAGATTTATACGAGCTTATCATCAATAAATCGTTAGATAAATCATCAGAAAAACTAGAACCACATCTACACAAAGATTGGCATAATACATGACATGGAAGTACAACATGACATGATGATGGTGTTCACTTCTGTACTAAGAGGATGTCCGATTAAAGACATTGTCGAGAAACATGAAATGATGGATTTTTGCCATATTGTAATATGGATCATCAGATGATACAAGATCATTGTAACTATACTATACGATCAAACATGTTCTAATACGGTGATGACATATGTGAGTATACAATTGTTACAAATGAAATCCTTTTGATGAAAATAATCCTATTTTGTTAAGGATGATGGATTGATTCTGACAAAGAAAATATAAAGTTCAAATACGAAAAATATAAAGAATTTTTAGTAAGATGTGTTTCAATGATTCTTTTGTGATTTTGGTGATACTATAGTTCTCATGGAAAAAGGAGTTTACTAGTTAAAAAACAAATTAAATGGAGATCTATATTAGTTGGAATTGGATATATTCTGCAGGTTTATTATTAATCGTTTATCCAGAGTAGTAGACTCTCATTGCGTAGTAGTTAGGTATTGCATTAGTTGTATACGGTATTGTTTCTCTTACAACATACTTTTGTTATCAATGTAAAAAAGAGTTTGCGTCGTAATGAATTCTGATCGATCATGAAATACTTTGCTGGTCTTATCATTATCTTTAAACAACAAATCTTCGTTAGATATCATTCCAACTACTTTGGACTTGTTATCGTTGCGGATGGTTTTGATAAGTTACAGAATGCAGTCGTTGCGAAACGAATAGGTTCATCCCAATACGCAAACGTACATTGTATTAGCAGCTGTTTCTATCGTACTTGGTTTTGTTGTTATGTTTGTTTTGACTGGAGCAGAACCACAAAAATCTTGTTTGTTGTAATTGGGTGTTTTAGTTTACTGTGGAGTATCTGATTATCTTCGTAGTCTTATTTATTGCAGATAAATTCCATAAGTTCTTGAAGAGTTTGAAAGTAAATGGAAAGATTGTTGATGCGGAAGTTGAAGAAGAAAGAGTAGTAGAAAACTGAAAAAGAAAACTATGAAGAAGAAGTCGAATAGCCTGACTTCTCATTTCGATACAATCACTATAAAAATAGATACATGGAGGAAGTTTTTAATGTTTAATATTGGTTTAAAATTGGTCCTATAAATCTGTACATGGATATGGATTCATGATTGAGTTGGAGATTTTGTTTGCGTTCTGGTTATCAGAACGTCTAGCACAAGGACTAGAATATGAAAAAGATTGATGGAAAGTGATTTTCTGTTTATCATCATCTTTTGGATTTATTGAGCGAAGTTACTCGTATATTTGCGACGGTGTGGGATACATTCTTGAAAAATCCTGTTGTAATTTTTGAGTAATGAAGGATTTGTAGTTTATGGTGGTATCATCGCTGGTATTATTGCGGCGTGGATCTACTGTAAAGTGGAAAAAGTGGGATTTCATGAAGCATGCAAACGTATTAATGCCTGCGGTTTCACTATGATCAAGGCTTTTGGACGTATTGGATGTTTTCTTTGCGGATGCTGTTATGGTATTCGAAACAACGGCTTGGTATGGTGTGAATTTCCGGCTAGAGTCTCTTGGACCTGGTGCTGGTATCAAGGTTATTCCTACAGAGTTAATTTCTTCTGCTGGTAACTTCTTAATCTTTGCTTTCTTACTGAAACTATTGAAGGGCAAGCATCCTGAAGATGACAGCAGCTGAGTACTTTAGTTCTTTATGGATTAGGTAGATTCTTAGTAGAGTTCTTACGTGGTGATTTAATCCGTGGACAGATTTGGATCTTTCTCTACATCGCAGTTTATTTCTATCTTTGTATTCTTAGCAGGAGCATTCTTGTTATGGTATAGACAGAATCTATTCAGATTTGAAAAAGAGGTAGCCGCATGAGAATCGGTATTGCAAAATGATCGACGCATCTGTAGAGATGAAGAAGGAACTTGTTGCATATCTTGAATCACAAGGTCATGAGGTTGTTAACTACGGTACAGATTTATCTGAAAGCACGAGATTATCCTATCTGGGGTGAAAAGGTATCAATGGCTGTTGCTAAATGGTGAAGTAGAACGTGGTATCGCAATCTGTGGAACTGGTGTTGGAATCGATATTGCATGTAATAAAGTTAAAAGGTATCCGTGCATGTATCTGCTCTGAACCATATAGTGCTAGATATTCAAGATTACATAATAACGCAAATGTTATCGCGTTTTGGTTCATGAGTCATTGGAATTGAAACAGCGAAGATGCTTGTAGATGAATTCATGAATACCGAATTTGAAGGTGGTCGCCATGAACGTAGAGTAAACATGGTGATGGACATTGAAGCGAGAAACTTTTAATCGGTGAATACCGGTTTTTCTTTGGCAAAAGAAAAACCTTCACGAATGTGAAGGCTATTGTACTACTGGTAATTCAAAGTCTTCTTTTCTTTCAAGAATCGCCATGAATTCTTCGCCAGAAATTGTTTCTTTTTGATATAAGAACTGTGCAATCTCGATCAAGATCTGCTTTGTGTCTCCGTTAATAGTTGTTTTGCTTTTTCGTGTTGTTGTTTTACGAGTGCTACAACCTTGGTCGATTGTTGAAGCTGTACCATCTGAACATGCAAGTGATGCATCACCACCAAGGTATTTGTTATTTACAGTTTCCATTGCGACCATATCGAATTCATCACTCATACCATAACGTGTAATCATATGCACGAGCAATCTTTGTTGCTTGTTCGATATCGTTGGAAGCACCTGTAGTAACTTGTCCAAATTCAACTTCTTCTGCTGCACGACCACCCGTAAGTGTCGCAATACGGTTTTCTAATTCAGACTTTTGTGTAGAGAGGATGATTACCTTCTTCTACCTGCATTGTATAAGCCTAGAGCACCACTTGTACGTGGATGATTGTAATCTTCTGTACTAGGTGCACTATGTGTCTGTAGTGCGCAACTAATGCATGTCCCACTTCGTGATATGCAACAACTAGTTTTTCTTATCCGTTAGAAATTGCATTCTTCTTTGATATCCCTGCAATAACAACTTCAATACTTTCTTCTAAGTCTTTCTGACTTACTGCATTTCTCTTTTTCACGTACAGCACGTAGAGCTGCTTCGTTGATGATGTTCGCAAGTTCTGCACCAGAGGCACCAGAAGCCATGCGTGCAACTACGTTATAATCAATACCTGGCTCTGTCTTAACTTTCTTTGCGTGTACCTTTAAGATATCTTCACGACCTTGAAGGTCAGGTAACTCAACTGGTACACGACGGTCAAATCTTCCCTGGACGTAGTAGAGCAGGGATCTAGATTTTTCAGGACGGTTTGTAGCTGCTAGTACGACAATACCATTATTACCTTCAAATCCATCCATTTCTGTAAGTAATTGGTTTAATGTTTGTTCGCGTTCATCATTACCACCAAAGTTACCTGCATTACGCTTTACTATCAATCGCATCGATTTCATCGATGAATACAATACATGGTGCTTTTTTTCTTTTGCGTCTTTGAATAAGCTACGAACTTTGGAAGCACCCATACCTACGAACATCTCTACAAACTCTGAACCCAGAGATAGAGAAGAATGGTACGTTTGATTCACCAGCAACTGCCTTTGCAAGCATGGTCTTACCTGTTCCTGGAGGACCAACTAAGAGAATACCCTTTGGCATAGTCGCACCAATGGATTTAAACTGATTTGGATCATGTAGGTAATTTACAATTTCCTGCAGATTTTTCTTAGCTTCATCTTCACCAGCAACATCATGGAAACGAATCGTTGTCTTTATCTTTATCGTATACACGAGCATTTGACTTACCTAGGTTAAACATACCACCTAGACCACCTCCAAGTGGAGAATCTTTTCCGCCTTGCATTGTACGGTTAACATAACGCATTAACATTACCGCAATAATGATTGGAAGAATCCAACCAAAGAAGATGTTCATAAATAGAGAACCCTGTTGTACACGATGTACCAGAGAATTTCACATCATGACTTTCGAGACGGTCAACTAAATCAGGGTCATTTACTTTTTACAGTAGAGTATACTGTATCGCCATCTTTGAGCTTATATGTAATCTGAGAAGACTCAATTGTCACCTCATCAATTTTGTCATCGGTGGTTTTGTTGAATAAATGTACTATAAGGAACTTCTTCAATTTGTGCCTGCTGAAGAACAGGTCGTAAAACCAAGTTGAGTAATACTAATACAATTGCGACAAATGCATAGTAGTACACAAGAGGTTTTTCTTCTTGTTATCATTCATATATAAAAACTCCTTTCGGATAAAAAGATTTTAGCACATTCATTTATAGAGTGCTAATAAAAATACATGTGATTTCGTGTGAAAAATGATGTAGCATATAAGAGATGGATAAAAATTTCTTATAATAGAGAAAAATGAGCAGTGAGAAACTACTAGAAAATTTTGATACAGTATTCTTTCTAGATTAGAATGTGATGTTTTGAATATAATTAGAATTAGAAAAGTTTTTCCATCCAGAGGAACTGGGACAGATTTCCAAAGAATATGTACTTAAAGCCAAGAAGTTTGTAGTTCAAAGAAAGTAGTAGAAAATCTTTTATGGAAGGTAATTATATGAAAAATAGATGCTAGAGAAATTAAAAATAACATATGATTATTATTCTTGCTTCTGTGGAGCAGATGTAAGTAATTTTGAACATGGTATACAGTTTATTTGTACTGATGAAAGAAGCCATATATTAAAAGGGATTTGGATGCAAATACTCGATATATGTCTTGTGTAAAGAGGATGCTTGTATCGTGACTTATGCACCTAAATACCAATCTTATTTTTAATGAACTTACACAACTAAAAGATGCTAAAGGAGCTGATTGACTACAATCAACCAGTCTTATCCTTTAAAAGGATATCAATTAATGGAGTTTGTAGAGGAACGTGTTTTTTGATTATAAAGATGCAAGAATGCTGAACAGAGATGATTATCCGCTGTTTGAGATTTTTTAAAAAGCATATCCATCAGTTTCTGAAATAGGTTGGCTCAAAGCCTATTTTTGAAGGAAAGAGTGATAAAGGTTTTTTTCTTTGGATATATCATTGATGATGAACTTGTAGCGTTATGTGATGCTCCAGATATGCCATATATGGAGGGATATTCAGCATACAGGAATAGTAACTTTACCCGAGTATAGAAGAAAAGGCTATGCAAAATTATGTGCAGCACTAGCAACACATCACCATATTCAATCTGGTATTGTTCCTCAATGGGAATGTACATTTAGATAATATTGCATCGATTCAAGTATCTAAAATCAATCGGTTATAAAGAGTTTGCTCAAGCATTTATCTTTGAGGAATCGTAAATTGAAAAAAACTTTATAAATGAAGAAAAAGGAAATGAAAAGCTTATCATACTAGTATATTACTACTAAATATATAAAAATTATGATTAGTAAGTTTAGAAAGTAGGATAAAATATTTAATATACAAAATTAATCCATTGATTTTAGGTAATATAGGAAAAGTTAGTAGGTTAATTCTAAGGGAGGTGATACCATGAAAAGTAACATACTTAGATCATAGTGGTATATTGGTTGAACTCAAAAGATTGCTACTATGTCTTTTGATTACTACAAGGAGAACTACCACTCTCGATAATGAGAAGGATGTAATTGTGTTTTTGAGTCATTCTCATAATGATCACTATAATCCGTTGATATTTGACCTTCTCAATCAGAGGGGATGCGTTATCAAGCTATACTAGCAAACGACATCAGTGATGAAAAATAGATTGTCGAAGATAAAGCATCGCTTTGTTGAAACCTGATAAATGCTATCAGTTTGATGGTGGAATTCAAGTTGAGACTTTACTTTCAAACGATAGTGGTGTCGCGTTTCATTGTGAGTACGGATGAAGGACTGATTTATCATAGTGGTGATTTAAACGATTGGTATTGGGAAGGGGAGCCAGAAGAGGATAACCTAGAACTTCGTACAATCTATCACGCGGAGATTGGGAAAAAAATTAAGGGCAGACATTTTGATGTTGCTTTTTGTTCCACTTGATCCCAAGACTGGAAAGTGCACTACGCTGACGGGTTATTATATTTTTCTAGAAAAATGTGGACTGTGATGCCGTCTATCCAATCCACTACTGGGGAGATCCTAGCGTGATTCAGCGTTTTATCACGGAATACCCACAGTATCAGTCACGTATTAGAAACACAGAGACAGCAAGAGGAGAAGAGATATGAAATTTAAAATGATTCACGAGAATTTGAATGTTTCAGATTTAGAAAGATCCATTCGTTTCTACAATAAAGCCCTTGACTTACACGAGGTGAGAAGAAAGACAAGTGATGACTTTTATCATTGTGTACTTTAGAAGAGTGAGGTTGGTGAGTTTTGAATTGAGACTCACTTGGCTCAAGGATCATCCACAGCCATATGATTTGGGCGAGTGTGAATTCCACCTTGCATTCAAGGCAGATGATTTTGATGCAGCTCATCAGAAGCATAAGGAAATGGGTTGTATTTGTTTTGAAAATGAGGCAATGGGTATTTACTTTATCGAAGACCCAGATGGATATTGGCTCGAAATCTTATACAAAGTGAAAGGACAGAAAAGTAGCTTTACTGTCCTATAATGACATATCTTAAATATCTGCTTTGAAAACCTGAAAAGAAAAACTCTAAGCTCTGATGATAAAGGCTTAGTGTCATATATCTATGGCGTCCCTCGATGCGATTTGAACGCACGACCTACTGCTTAGGAGGCAGTCGCTCTATCCAACTGAGCTACGAGGACGTAGGGAATCATGAATGATACATTTTGGAATGTATATTAAGACCACCATATTTAATATTATACTTTTTTGCATTGTTTGTTATATTTAACTCTTTCTAGGATTTAAAAATACTTAAGGTATTGCTATGTTTTTGAATAATTATTCTGATTTTTCTGAAAATTTATTACAAAGATAATGAAACTAAAATATTGATAAAAACAATATTAATATTTCAAAATGTACAATAAAATAAGCAGTTTTGATAAAAAATATAGAAAAATGATATGAAAAATACACTTTCACAATACTTTCACTATTTCACCATATATCTCACACATGGTTTGGGTATATTATAAGTGTCTTAAATGACAGAGAAATTATAAATTTCTTTCCCTCCCAAAAATAAAAAGAAATCGAGATCTGTGCCAGCGGGATCTCTTTTTCATGTATTCTTCATTAGTTTGAAAATTAGAAATGGTATAATGTTGAAAAATATGATTAGAATTTTGAACTGGAGGTTTTTATGAAGACAGTTGAAATAAAAAGTGGAACAGGGTATATTGCGTGGTGAAGAGACAGAGTCTAAATTGATATTTTAAAGGGTGTACCTTATGCGAAACCTCCAATTGGGAATTTACGTTTTAGTTCACCACAGGCACCTGATCGTTGGTTAGGTGTTAGAGATGCTTTTGGAATATAGTAAGATTTGTCCCACAACCTAAAGCATCGAAATCCGTTTTTATCGTAAAAGAGTTTTATAACTATGAGCAGTATCCTTATCCAGAAATGAGTGAGGATTGTTTGTATTTAAATATCTGGGCGCCAAATCGTAAATCGGAACATGGATATCCAGTCGCAATCTGGCTCCATGGTGGTGCCTTTGATCATGGATATGGAAATGAAGTTCCGTTTGATGGAGAAGCGTTTGTACAGAAATGATGTCATTCTTGTGACAATCAATTATCGTGTTGGTGTATTTGGGTTCTTTGCGCATCCACAACTAAAAGAGGAAGATCCTGCGCATTGTGTGTCCAACTATGGAATTTTTAGATCAAGTATTTGCGATTCGTTGGATTCGTAAGAATATTGAGGCCTTCGGAGGAGATCCTGATAACATTACACTATTTGGACAAAGTGCTGGTGCGATTAGTGTTCAGACATTGATTTCTAGTCCTACAACAAGGGGTATGATTGCCAAGGCAATTATTCAAAGTGGTGCTGGGGTAGATAATCCTATCTTTCAAACATAAGACTGTTGAAGAAGCGTATGAAACTGGTGAAGAAATTATGAAGCTTGTGGGTGCGAAGAATATTCAAAGCATTACGTCAAATTCCTGCGCAGAAGTTAGTGGATATCTTTACCAAAGCTTTCCAAAGCATGATAATCGCTTGCTGTTTGGACCAGTGGTTGATGGCTTTTGTGCTCGAAGATACTTTGGATGAACTGGCAAAACGTGGTGATGTACAGAATATTCCGTATATTATAGGTGCTAATGGCAATGACTTTTGGTTTGGGTGTTGATGAGCCGATGCGTAAGTCTAAGTACTATCAGAGTATGATTGATTTTGCAAATCTAAGAAATGAACATCACGGGTAAACCAACATACTTATATTTATTCAATCGCAAATTGCCATCAGATGATGCTGGTGCGTTTCCACTCTGCTGAGTTATGGTATATGTTTGGAACGTTGAGTCGCTGCTGGAGAGAGATGGAAGTGCGCGATTATAAGATTAGTGATGAGATGGTTTCCGCTTGGACGAATTTCATGAAGAGTGCTGAACCGGGTAAAGGTTGGAAACCTTATACGGAAGAAAAATAGTTTTATTCGTATGTTTTTAAAAGAAAAAGAATCTGAGTACGACTCAAAAAGAAAGAACTAACTGGGTGGTGTTCTTTTTAGTTATTACTCTCTTTTCCTTCTGGATAGAATAGGGATGGAATACGGTCGGAATCAAATACGTTATTGTATTGTAAACAACGGTATGTATTGATATCCGCATCATCAATATCATTTACAGATTGGTAGTATTTACCTAGCTGCGTCATAACAGCCATATAGACCAATTACAGGATACTTATCTTTTTAGTTCATATAAGAATTCCTGGTATGGAGTCATCTGGTAGTTTGCAGTCTTCATAATGAGTGAAGATAGGTAGTTAATACTTAACTTATCAATTGTCTCATCTGGAATATCATAGTTTGCCCAAATGGAGAATGGAGTAATATATTGTGTCATGTCGTTTCTCAGGGCGTACCTGCATGTGGGAATAGAAGGTTATCACAATCTGCACCTAAGGATGGTTGGTGGTCACCAAACATCACAATCATTGTAGGTTCTTTTACCTTTGAGAAAGTATTCAATCAAGTTCTTGTAGTCTTGATCAGAAAATCTTCATTAATGAGAAGTAGTTTTTCAGCGTGACCATAACCACCACCAATAGAACTGAAATCGACAGTCTTCTTTAAATCATCCTTATCATCATAACCACCATGGTTTTGGTAGGTGATATTGAAGATAAAGTTTTTTCTTGTCCTTTTTCCTTTTCGTAAGTTTCTTCTAGGACTTTGAAATTCTGTGCATCACTTGGATATCCATGAATTGTTTCAGACCATCAAAAGGTTTCTGCAAATACTTTTATCTTGGTACTGCAGTTTTCTTCCATGCGGAAGCACGGTTCCAGTTTGTGGATTTTCCAAGGTGAATACCTGTTGTAGTAAAAGCCACTCTGGTTAAAAGTAGGAAATCATGAAGGTACGTTTCTATGCATATACATATTGAATGGATATACACCACCCGCAAAGAATGCAGTTGTATTACCTGTTAAGGATTCATATTCACTATTACATGTACCACCACCACGTACATCGACGTAGAGATTTCCTCGAATTGTATTTTTCTAGAGACAGGTAGTAAGGGATGATGTTATCAGCATAGTTTGTACCACCAATATTCATATCCGCAAAAGGATTCGTTCATTACCATGATGATATTTCGTTGGTTTAGTGCCATTAGGATCGACGTTGGCTGCAGCTCTTTCAGCAAGCTGTTTACCCAGTTCTTTGAGTTCCTCTACAGAATAGCCTTCTGGTTTCTTTGGCTGATCAGAGATGTATTGGTTTACAAGACCCGTGAAAGCTAGGGCTGTACCATCTGTTTGGAAGATGGATAATAGGTTCATATCCCATAGATAGTATTGACCAACGCTATTTAAGAAGAGTGCTACAACAATAATCAAAATAGGGTATGTTGCGTAGTAAACATTTAATCTTAGTGGTATCGCGAGGTACAGCGCGCATCAAAAGATAAATTAAGATGGAGATAATAATAGCGATAACCATGAAGTAACGAATCTGAACTTGATAGTTTGAGATGACATCTGCAGCTGTACCAATTGCGGTTAAATCCCATGGTGCGATTGGACGGTTGCGGAACTGTGTTACGTACATGTTTACGATACCGAAGATAACAACAAATAAGTTACTAATTAGAACTGAGATTGGTAATCGACGGAATATTAAGTAGATTACTTTTATATAGAACAATATAGATAGCAACGTTATAGAAACGATTCATCAAGTTGATGTAGTAGTAGTTACCAGTACAGATTTCTGACATGAAAGAAGCACCAAATAGGAGCTGCTATTAACATCATTTCATTTTCTGGAATGTGCTTTTGACCATGAAAGCTTCTTATCAATGAGATACGCAATAATCCAGCTTAGTACTAAGATGGAAAGATATACTGCAACCCAAGCTGTCTTAGGTAGATACTCTTGGGTCTCAAGTTGTAGCCAGCCTTCAACACCGTTTACGGTTAGGTTAATGGTGTTGTCATTTGTATTGATGACCATACCTTGAGAGGCAATGATCTCGTTTGGAGATATTTTCAGTGTATACTCTGCAAGTTTGAAATGGTCCAAATGACACATCAATCTTTGAGATAGCGATGTCTGTCTTTACGTTGTTAAAACCTAAACGTAAAGAGTTTGTAACGATTGGAATGTTACTGAGGTGAATTACTTCCCAAGATGGTTGTGCATCTAGCCATGTCTTATGAGAGTTATAGTTATAGTTTGCAAAGATTTCTTCTCCACGGTCTGTATTGAAAGTTTGAAACAACCACAGTACCTTGGATACCTTTTTCATGTGTACATCAAAGGAAAGATGTGGTGCATAAAACAGTAAGAACATTGCCGAGATGAGTAAGAACCAAACGGCTCTACGAATATTTAGTTTTTCTTTTAAAAATTTCATCATTTTATCACTTCCCTGAATAATGGTAGCACAAAATGGTTAAAAGTGAGTTAACTAAGATATGAAAAAAACTAAAAAGTTTCAGAATTTAAAAAGAGTAATTCCGAAGAATTACTCTAGTCATTAGCTGAAATAAACGAACTCATCTTGTGGTTTTTGGTAGTTTTGGATGCGACTAGCATATAGGACTAAGGGTCTTACCACCATTATCCAATGGGATGGTCTTTATGTTACCTTGTACTTCATACCAGTTATCCTTTACAAGTTCTTCTACTTTAACGCCTGTAACCGTTAATCCACAAAGACTTGTATCATTTGCGCAGCATACCATTGCTTGTCTGCCCATGATAAAGGTCTGATGATAGCCTGGTAATGTCTCGGTGAACTTACCGCGTAGGATGATTTCTTTTCCATCATATTTATCTGGATTTTCAATCGCGTCCATATACCAGATGCCATAATCATCATCTTTGATATCGATGATAGGGGCATTGATATTGAAATGGTAGTACACCTTCTTTAAGAGTGACCTGGGCACCGTGTTCGCCTTCGTAGAAAAATCTGAGCTTTTTTATTAATAGCTTTGATATTGCCACGCAGCATTGATGCGGAGGTATCTGGTGTACAACGATTACAGATAATTGTATCGCTGTACTTTAACTGCTCATAAATGACAGAACGCATTGCGTTGATATACATTTGGAAAGTTGACGCATCTACTGTTGTAAGAATCTGTACCAAAAGGCTCAGAAGTTTTGGCATCTGTGACAAGATAAAACGGCGTAATATGCAAGGGTTCCATTATATTCGATGAAATACTTGGTTTTGGGATGATAGATTGTATCTAACTCACGAATCTTTTTCTACATTTAAATCCTCTGGAGAGTCCATATATTCAACGAATGCTTTGCGCTCTGCGAGGTATTTATCGTTGTATCGAACTTCACCTTGTTCAAAACAAATGATTAACGTACGACTATTTTTCTTCCATAAAGGAAGGGTCGTTTGAGTGTGTCTAAGATTAAAGATGTTTTACCGGAATCAAGAAATCCCGTAAAAGAGATATACAGGAGTTGCCATTTTACTTCACCGCAAAGATTTCTTTGATGCGAGCAACATCTACCTTGTCACCAATCACTGTGATTAAACCAGTGTAAGCAGGGGAACCAATGCGGATATCTGCATCTCCCGGAACATAGTCAAAGAATAACCAACTTCCATCATGACTAGGAACAATACCCTTTGCACGGATGATATGTTCATCTAGTTCAGAAAGTGCTAATGCAATATCTTCTACAGAGTACTTTATTAACTGTTTTCGATACCGATTGATGTGAATACTTCATCCGCATCATGTCCCGATGATGGTGGTGATGATGGTGATGTTCAGTGATCGTGATCATGAGATCCACAACAGCAACACTCTTCCTCATCATGTTCTTCTTCCTCGTGGTGGTGATGGCAGCAACATTCTTCATCATCATGATGATGTTCATGGTGGTGCTCTTCATGTTCGGAAGAACCACAGCAACAGCAGCATTCTTCTTCCTCATGGTCGTGATGATGGTGTCATGTTCATGATGATGCTCATGTTCATGATGGTCATGTCACAGCAACAATCGTCATCATCGTCATCGTGACAACCACATCCACAACATCCACAGTCTTCTTCCTCTTCGAGTTCTGGGAAGCCATCTGTAGAACCTTCCATAGCTTCGATGATTGCTTGACCAGAGAGGTCATCCCATGGAGTAGTGATGATTCTTGCGTCATTAGTTTTAATTCACGGATAATTGCGATATCCTTCTGTAATGTTTCTTCATCAACAAGTTGTAGTTCTGGATAAGATGATACAAGCAGCTGTTGTAATCTGATCATCGAAAGAACTCCTTGAAAGTTTTTGTGGTATGTTTCGCAACGCTTTGCGTCTACAACAGTACTGTAACTATTTAGTTCTAAACCTTCTACATCTTTTTACGACTGCTAAGATATCGGATAATTTACCAACACCGAAGGTTCAATGATGATGTGGTCTGGGTGATACTTCTCGACTACTTCTTGTAAAGCGGTGCGGAAAGTCACCTTGTAAATGTACAGCAGATACATCCGCTGTTGATTTCATTGACAACGATACCGGGAGTCCTTTTAAGAAACCACCGTCAATGCCAATTTCGCCAAATTCGTTTTCTACAAGAACAACTTTTTACCTGCATATACTTCTTTGATTAGCTTTTTGAATCAATGTCGTTTTTTTCCAGCTCCTAAAAAGCCGGAGATAATATTAATCTTTGTCATTTCGATTTCCTTCTTTCATCTATTATTATATCCTTTACGTCAAATTCACCAAATAGAATGCCTAATGTGTATCACCATTGAAAATGGAATTCTTTACAATGACATAATCAACATAACGAATTGCGTTTAAATCTTTTTCCGCCTGCATAGGAGATGGATGATTGAAGGTCTTGTTGCATTTCGGTTTAGTGTATCCATGATAGAACCTCTACATGGCACGAGCATCTACCTTCCACGTTTTGTAGGTACCTTTTGATATTCAGAGCACTACCGAAGTATTCTTTTCATTGTCAATACCATCTTGCATGACGGTGTTGCACTGGTGATTCTGTATGGCCGGCAAATGAGGAACCAATCACTAACCATATTTGCGCCAAAACGTATCGACTTTTGCAATATCGCCATTGGAACGTATTCCGCCATCAGCGATGATTGGTTTACGTGCAGCCTTCGCACACCAACGTAAAGCAGCTAACTGCCAACCACCTGTGCCAAAGCCTGTCTTTTAGTTTTTGTGATACATACTTTTCAGGGACCGATACCTAACTTTCGTTGCGTCGGCACCTGCATTTTTCAAGTTCACGAACACCTTCTGGTGTACTCAACATTACCTGCAATAACAAATGTGTCTGGCAGGTGTTTTTAATATGTTTAATCATATTGATAACGGCATTGGAGATGACCGTGATGCAATATCGATTGTAATGTATTCTGGAATTAGGTGGTGATTAGCAAGATCAAGTAATAAAATGATATTCATTTTCTTTTACACCAACACTGATAGAAGAAATCAATCCTTTTTCGTGCATCATCTTTTACAAATGAAAGACGACTTTCAGGGTGAAAGCGATGCATGATATAGAAATATCCGTTCTCTGCAAGTTTTAATTGCTAGAGATTCATCGATGACTGTCTGCATATTTGCTGGAACAACTGGTAATTTAAAGCGATGTTTTGCCCAAATTGTAGTTGTATCGCATTCCAAACGGCTGTTTACAATACACTTATTTGGTATTAGTTGAATGTCTTCATAATCAAAAACTGTAAAATTTTTCCATAAAACCCACTTTCTTTAAAATGGGAAAATTTGGTATCCTCATATACAATATCACGATTCTGGGGGTATATCTTGAAGAATATGAAGAAAGCCCAAGACTATTTTTAATTTAGAATTGAAGTAATGTAAAAATTTTTCATAAAATAACAAGAAAAGATTTACAAATAAATGAAAGAAAAGAAGATAGTGGTAACTGGTCTGGCTGCGACAATGAGCTTGGTGATGCTTTGCAGGGTTGTGGTCATTTGTTTTTAGAATAACAACTTATAATTCATATGAGGAAATATGATATTTCAAAAGATTAACTATCAAAGAAATTCGATATGAACGTGAGGCAGTTGAAGATGTTAAGGATCAACTCTTTTCTTTACGCGGTCAAGAAAAGAAAAATATCCAAGTGATTCATGACCGTTGCCAAGATATTATCATGGACAAAGTTGAGGAAGAAATTCGACAGATTCCAATCACGGATCTTTCAAAATCCTTCACAAGACTTCCACTACAAGCACTTGAAGTTAATCACATCACAACGATGTATGACTTATTGAAATATAATCGTAGACAACTAGAAGCCTTAGATGGTATTGGGGATGAAACGGCAGATAAACTCATGTTGGCGCTACACCGTAGTACAACAGCCATTAAAAATCAGATTCACTATCGTATGGACTTAGAACATCTAACGGATAGGGATAAAGAGATTCTTCATGAAATTTACTTCTATTTACATACCAAAAGAAAAGCTATGCAAAACTTAAATGCAATCTATCAAGAAACAGAACGTGGTATTCAAGAAGCCTATGATAACAGTGGTTTTAATTCGAAATTTCTTTTGGTTGGATTTTTTAGTAGTAGAACAAAAGAAACAGAGTTTTTAAAAAGCTGTAGAAGATGTAAAGTACTTTAATCAGTCTTCATACGCAGAGGTAATTAAGCAATTTTTATGATGATTGTGTTGCAGTTAAAACAGGTAGCTTTGAGGTGATATTACAGGACTATAAGAATACATGCGATTCAATACTATACGGTAATTGAAAAGTTATCTGAAATAGAAAGTGAAAGATGATAAAGATGAAGACATTGATGTTTCGCTACTGCAAACAGATACAGGCAATACCATTAGTATTAGAATCTTTCCATACAGAGTTACGTCATTATCAAGAGTTTGGAACGAAGTATATCTTGCATCAAAAAAAGGGTGCTGCTTGGAGATGAGATGGGACTAGGAAAAACCATTCAAGCAATTGCGGCGATGAATCATCTATATCACAAAGGACATCGTTATTTTTCTTGTAATATGTCCAGCTGGGTTATTACTAAACTGGAAGCGTGAGATTGAGAAACTAACGGACATGCAAGCATATATGTTGCATGGATCTGGTTTTTAGTGATTTTTCAAAGCTGGAAGAGTGATGGTGGTATTGCAGTTATTAACTATGAAGGTTTAGATAAGATTATTTTTGATAAAGATTTTCCACTCGATATGGTTGTTGTGGATGAAGCGCACTTCGTTAAAAAAACAAGGATGCACAACGTACACGCAATACAGTGCGAATGATTGAACAAGCTGAGTATGCACTCTATATGACGGTACAGCGATTGAAAATAACGTAGATGAAATGTGTTACTTAATTGAATGTTTAAATCCATCCATCGCAAGCGAAGTAAAAGATATGAAATATCTAGCGAAAAGCAGATTTATTTCGCAAGAAGATTGCACCAGTATATTTGCGACGTAAGCGTTCTGATGTACTCATGGAACTGCCGGAATTAACGATTCATGACGAGTGGTGCATGATGAATGAGGAGGAGATAGTCTCTTACCGTAAAGCAGTTGAATCTGGAAACTTTATGGCTATGCGTAGAGTATCTTGGGATTCATTAAACTCTACTAAAGCAGAACGGATGACAGAGCTATGTTTACAAGCACTGGGTGAAGGAAGAAAGGTAGTCATATTCTCTTATTTCTTGGAGACGCTATCTTTCGTGACAGATTTACTGTTAGGAAAATCTTTGCCAGTCATTAGTGGAAAATTATCACTGGAGAAACGACAAGAAATTCTAAGACAGTTTGATGAGCTGGTTGCACGGGTGCTGCCAATACAGATTCATACAGGTGGTATTGGTTTAAATATTCAGACGGCAGAGATTGTAATTCTTTGTGAACCTCAGCTGAAACCGTCTGATGAAATGCAGGCAATCTCTCGTGTCTATCGTATGGGACAAATCAATCATGTATTTGTATATAGATTAGTATCTGCAGATACGATAGATGAAGCACTGGTAAAACGACTCCATGAGAAAACAAAAATATCTTTAATCAATTTTGCGGATGAATCTGAGATATCCGATCAATTAGAACAGTTGAAAGAAGATGATGTACAAACGCTAATTCAAAGTGAAAGAAAAAAGCTGAATCATTAGAGTAGACAAATAAAACTGATAGTACTATGATAGTCTCCGTAATAAGAACGGTGAACAGGAGGAAACGGGCATGAACAAACAAGTGATGAATCAAATGTGTTGCTGTTGTAATTTAAATGATGTCCGGATGAATGCTGTTTCTGCGTCGGGGCTGCTTTAATTTACCTTTATTGCAGTGATTCGTAAGCACAATAGTTAAATAAATCCGGGCATATGAATGCATGCTCGGATTTTTGTTTTTTACCGCTCCATATATTACATGAGAGAAAAGAGGAAAATACTATGTCAAATATCAAAAAATCAACAACTGAATTAATTGGTCACACACCATTATTAGAATTTACACACTTTGAAAAGGAACTTGGCTTAAAGGCACGTGTTGTAGCGAAGGTTGAATACTTTAACTTAACAGGGTTCAGTTAAGGATAGAATTGCATATCAGATGATTGTAGATGCTGAAGAAGCAGGGTTTATTAAAGCCAGGGTTCTACAATTATTGAACCTACATCAGGAAATACAGGTATTGGTTTAGCTGCAGTTGGTACAGCGAAGGGTTATCGTGTTATTCTAGTAATGCCAGATACAATGACTGTTGAACGTCGCAAGATGGTTAAAGGTTATGGTGCAGAGGTTGTATTAACAGAAGGTGCCAAAGGGTATGAAGGGTGCAATTGCTAAGGCAGAAGAACTTGCGGCAGGTATTGAGAACTCATTTATTCCACAGCAGTTCGAAAATATGTCAAATCGTAAAGCACATTACTTAACAACAGGACCAGAAATCTGGGAAGATACAGATGGTGAGGTTGATATCTTTATTTCCGCTATCGGAACAGGAGGAACAATCTCTGGTACAGGTAAGTATCTCAAGGAAAAAGAATCCAAATGTGAAGGTGATTGGTGTTGAACCAGCAACTAGTGCAGTATTATCAGGTGGTGCACCAGGTCCACATAAGATTCAAGGTATCGGTACAGGCTTTCATCCCTACAACATTAGATACAGAAATCTATGATGAAGTAATCAAAGTTACAGATGAAGAGGCCTTCACAACAGGTGCTGAAATTGGCAGAAAGGAAGGAATATTAGTTGGTATTTCTTCAGGTTCAGCAGTGCACGCTGCACTTGAAGTAGCGAAGAGAGAAGAGAATGCAGGTAAGTTAATTGTTGTATTATTACCTGACTCAGGAGATCGCTATTTATCAACTGCATTATTCGCAGAATAAAAATGGAAAAATTACGAAACACTACTCAATGAACTAAATGAAATTGAAGATAAAGATCTTGCATTAAAAATGCGTATACCAGATCGTACAAATATCATTACGATTTTAAAGCAGGTACAAGCAGTGATTTTGCCGGATTATTATCATGCAGGTATGTTAAACCAACAGCAGGCTCTAAACTATTTATCAGAAGGTTTACAGAAGGAGATTCAAGCATCTCTACAGTTTAAGGGTGCTGATTGTTCAATCTGTGGAAACTTTAAGAGATATGTTTTTAGCAGAGTTACCAGCTATTAAGCGTTCAGTCTTTAACAGATATCCAGGCAATCTATGATGGCGATCCAGCAGCTAGAACCAAGTCAGAGGTAGTCATTGCATATCCTGGCTTCTATGCAATCTTTATCTATCGTATTGCACATGTTTTATATAAGTTAGGTGTTCCATATATTCCTCGTCTTATGGCAGAATATGCACATGAAAAGACAGGTATTGATATTAACCCTGGTGCGACAATTGGTGATTACTTCTGTATTGACCATGGGACTGGTGTAGTCATTGGTGAAACAGCAGAGCTTGGTCACCACGTGAAGCTATATCAAGGTGTTACACTTGGTGCAAAAGAGTTTCAAAAGTAAATGAGAATGGCGAACTTGTGAAGGGTGGAAAGCGTCATCCAAACATTGGTAATAATGTAGTTATCTATGCCAATGCCACAGTTCTTGGTGGTGATACCGTAATTGGTGATGGTTGTGTTATCGGAGCGAGTGTATGGATTACAAAAATCTGTAGAAGCTGGCACAACTGTGTATTTTAATCCAAATAAATAGCATAAAGGGTACTCCAAAAGGAGTACCTTTTTTGTATAATATGCATATGAATACACAGCTTGCAGAAAAAAATACGGAATGCAGAGCATTTAACATTTTCCGATAAAGATAAAACTCATAAAAGACTTGAGTATTCCTGGTATCCTGGCAGTCATTACAGAAACTGTAATGGGATTTATTGATACGGCAATGGTTGGTGCACTGGGTGCATTAGCCTCTGCTTCAATTGGCCTTGTGATGTCGAGTACCTGGCTATTTGGAGAACTCATTAATAGTGTAGCGATTGGATTCTCTGTACAGGTTGCTCATGCGGTAGGTGCAGGAAAGCTTGAACGTAGTAAAAAGGATATTTAAAGGGTTCTATTTTTAACCTCATTGTTCATTTCATTTCTAATTGCAGGAGTCTGTTATGTGTGGGCACATGTTGCTCCATCATGGTTACAGGCCCAACCAGAGATATGGAAAGATGCGACGAATTATCTTGGGTTATATGCAATCTTCCTTCCAATTCGTCAGTTAAATTACCTTGTGAATAGTATGCTACAGTGTGCTAGGGGGATATGAAGACTCCAAGTAAGATGGCTGTGTTCATGTGTATCTTGGATATAATCTTTCAATTTCATTTTTGATCTTTTCCATCTCGAATGATTTCCATCTTTGGTTTAGAGATATGGGTGTATGGAGCTAATTTAGGTGTATTAGGGGCACAACTTGGCACATCACTTGCAGTCTGTATTTGCACAGTAATTTCTTTCAAGGTAGCTTTAACAAAATCGAACGAATTACACATCAAGGAAATTGCTGGAAATTGGTTTGCTAGCAAGGATGTTTTATCTTCTGCTTGGAAGATAGGGATGCCTAATGCACTAGCACAAAGTGTATTATGTATGGGACAAATTGCGTCCACCAAGATTATTGCTCCACTTGGGACAGTTGCGATTGCGGCCCATTCCTTCGGTAATACAGTAGAGTCAATTTGTTATATGCCTGGATATGGTATCGCTGCAGCAGCTACAACATTAATTGGCCAAGCGATTGGTGCTGGTAAGAAAGATATTGCGAAAGACTTTGCTAATATCATTACACTATTGGGCATGGCTATTATGGGTATCCTTGCGATTATATTGTTTTTTACATCTCCGATGATATTTGCAATATTAACGCCAGATGTAGATGTACAACAACTTGGTGTAAACGTAATTCGTGTTGTCATGCTTGCAGAGCCGCTGTTTGCTGCATCCATCGTCATTACAGGTGTATTACGAGGTGCTGGGTGATACGGTAGTCCATTTATTTTTAAACCTATTAAGTTTATGGGGTATTCGCATTACGCTAGCATTCTTCTTAGCGCCAATCATGGGATCTTATGGGTGCTTGGCTTGCAATGACGATTGATATTGCGATAAGAGGTGTATTATATTTAATTCGGTTATATAAGACAAATTGGTTAAGTGGAGTTGGAGGTTAGAAGATATGCAGACAATTATCGTTGTGTCCGTGGTAGCTGTTTTATTGGTTGCACTGATTATATTTCTTAGGATGGCCACATAAAAATAGATGCGACAAGAAAAAGATTTATTCACCACTTATTTCAAAAACGTGTACGTATCTGTGTTATTTCTGATCTACACTCTCAAAGTTTTGGTAAAGATAATGAACGTATTATTCGTATGGTAAATAAACATAAACCTGATTTAATTGTTTTTCCCTGGTGATATCTTTACGCCCTAGGGGAGATAACGAAAGTATGCTTGCGCTCATGCATGCATTGAAATGCATATCTGCGAGTATATATCAGTGGAAATCACGATGAGATGTTAAAAGAGAAGTTACATGACTATGTGATTGCGATGCGTTCAGATGGAGTGCATAGTTCTTCTTGATGATAGTGAAGTGATGAATATCAATGGTCAATTATTAGAAATGATTGGTCTAACAGATGGTGGCCCTAAGATGGATAAGACAGTAGAGGAGGTGGATTCTCTCTGTATGACATCATATTATCGAATCCTTTTATCGCACTCGTCCCCCATCATGTAGCGTTTTACGAGCAACTGCCAGTCAATTTAATTATCAGTGGCCCATGCACATGGTGGCCAATGGGCAATTCCATTCTTAAGACAAGGATTATATGCACCACAACAGGGACTATTTCCTAGATATACTCATGGTATCAAAGAAACCTTGATGGACGACTCTTATATATTTCAAGAGGTTTTGCGACTGGAAATAAGTTCTTTGTTCGCTTATATAATAATCCCGAGTTAGGATTTATTGATCTTTTACCAATCAACGAAAAACGATGAGCGATGGCTCATCGTTTTAGTTTTTCTCTTTCGCAAGAATACTCTTTTCCAAACGAGAATTTTCTTCGTCTTGGATTTGGTTATGCCAAATATAACGACGCGTTACACGGCTGCTGAGTAAACAGATAATTTCATATGGGATTGTATTTAATTCTTCGGCCATCTTTTTCTAGTGAGATGTGTTCGCCAAAGATTTCAACGACTGTTTTAACTGGCACTTCGTGTTCTAAATGAATCATTGATTGATCCATACATACACGTCCTACAATCTCAGCATATTGTCCATCAACATATACTTTTCTGCCTTGATTAGCACGGATGAAGCCATCTGCGTACCCAATTGGTAGGGTAGCAATAATTTCATTATCTTTAGCAGTATAAGTAGCACCATATCCAACTGTATCGCCTGCATGCATGTGCTTTTACCATAATGATTTCACTCAGAAGTGAAATTGCTGGTTCAAGGGATTTCTCATAAGTGGAAATTCCATACAGTGAAATACCGATACGGCATGCATTGGATATATCCTCTTTAAAGAATGCTGTTGCATCACTGTTATCGCAATGTACCCAAGGGAAGGAGTAAGAGAAAGGACTCTACTGCTTCTTAAATTTAGAGAACTGCAGATTTGTGAGTTCTAAATCACTATCTGCACAACAGAAAGTGTGTGAAGATACCCTTCCATATCACATTTGCAGGTCTGAAGTTTGTTGAAAGCTAAATGCAATTCGTCAATCGTACGAAAAGCCAATACGACTCATGCCAGTATCCATCTTAAGATGGACATGCAAACCTTCACAGTTTTTGTTGGATAGCACTATCCACCCATTCATTAGAGTAAAGCGGTACAAGAAATACCTTGTTTAATCAAAACAGGAATATCACTAGCTTCTGTAGCTCCCAAGTATTAATAGTTTGTCCTCATAACCTTCATTGCGCAGGACAAGTGCTTCATCTAAAGAAGATACAGCAATCATCTCTGCACCTGCTTCTAATACTGCACGAGCAACGTGAATATCATCCCGCAACCATACGCATCTGCTTTTTAAAACAGCAATACTTTTTTTCTGACAGATATCTTTTTAATTTGATCAAGTTACGTTCAATCTTGTCTAGATTGACTTGCATCCATGTTTTTCTATACATATTACACCTCTATAAAATGACTGATTGCGTATAACCAATATATATTCCGATTAAGCGGAACGCTAAACTAAAGTATACCTGTAAAACATCGTGCAGATGCCATACTACGAAGCCATACTACAGAAGAATGGACTACGAAAGAGTAATTTACCGCTTAATGAAAAGAGACAGCAAATCTAGGAACGTGAATATACTGACATCATATCTCCAAGAAAGATTGCAAATGTTGTCATGATGGCACCGACAACCATAAATCTTGTATGAACACCTTTACCAAAATGTTTTGATTGTCAGAAGCAACTCCATATCCTACTGCAACAAACATTGCGGAAAAACTCGAAACATGAATAAACGATGTAATCAATCCATATAATGAGCCAAATAGTATGGCAGCAATAAATCCAGTGATAATCGCAACAAGAAAAACGCTGATTATTATCTAAATATCTTAGCGTTATAGATCTTTCATACAGAAACCTCCATAAAAACATCTATTATTGTAGCACATTCACTCACCAAACTTCATTGTGGGTTTTCATAATCACTAGTATGTAAACCTCTAAAAGAAGACTCGATAAAGTTTTTTTGAAAAAAATTTAAAAAGGAATTAAAAAGTGTTGACGATAAAAAAAGTCACCATGCTACTATATTAAAGCATTCCACGAAAGAGGAATGTGAGGGATAGATGGAGGTTTAGCTCAGTTGGGAGAGCATCTGCCTTACAAGCAGAGGGTCAGCGGTTCGAGCCCGTTAACCTCCACCATTTTTTTGCCGACTTAGCTCAATTGGCAGAGCAATTGATTTGTAATCAATAGGTTGTAGGTTCGATTCCTATAGTCGGCACCATTTTATTGGAGACGTAGCGAAGTGGCTAAACGCGGCAGACTGTAAATCTGCTCCCTCTGGGTTCGGTGGTTCGAAACCACCCGTCTCCACCATTTACTGATTGATGCATCGAGTGATGCTTACGAGTTGGACTTGATTATTGGGGTATAGCCAAGCGGTAAGGCAAGGGACTTTGACTCCCTCATTCGTAAGTTCGAATCTTACTACCCCAGCCATTTAAGATGTCTCGGTAGCTCAGACGGTAGAGCAACTGACTTTTAATCAGTGGGTCGAGGGTTCGAGTCCCTTCCGAGACACCACTTTAGTAAGATATGCGAGTGTAGTTCAATGGTAGAACGACAGCCTTCCAAGCTGTATACGTGAGTTCGATTCTCATCACTCGCTCCATTAACTTATGAGTCCAAAGTCAGGGGCTTTTTTTTATGCCTTTTTTCCATTTCTGTGTAAAAATCTATATATTTTAGTAGTTTTTTATTGTTTTTGACAAAGAGTTTTTACTCTTTTTACTATATTTTTATGGTGTATTTATTGGTATACTATATACAGATGCAATAGTTTGCATAGTTTCAATTGGGGAAAACAGGAGAAAAATAGAATGAAGAAATTAAGTGTATTATTGTTAGCATTAGCAGTTACATTTTGGATCTGCTGGTTGCACAAGAAAAGACATTATCTGACATTGTTAATGAAAAACAATGGAGGTACAGAAAACAATACAACAACAGGAACAGACGATAGCTACCATGAATATGAAGTTGGAGATACAGCTCAAACAATGTTCTTTGACTTTTGACAGTTTTAGATTATTTATCATCAACAGATATTAATGGGAATTAAACCAGAAGCTGGAAAACAATTTGTTGGTGTTAAGTTAAAGTATCGAAAAATACATTTAATAAGGATATTACAATGTTCTCATCAGATATCATTATCGAATGGGATACCAAATCAAGTGCTGATGACAAAGGTGCAGCAGGACCCTAACTCTTATTATGATAAGGAAGCCATCTTTCAATGAAGAGTTTGAAAAGGAATATACATTGACTCCTGGAGAATCTAGAGAAGGTGTTCTAGTATTTGAAATTCCTGAAGGTATAACAAAGGTAGCAATTACAACACAGGATATTTATACAGATAAACAAGGCAATGAACATAAAGGGTGATGTGTATATTGTAAACATTGATTTATCCAAACAATAAAATAAATAAGACTGAGTTATCCGCTGAGATAGCTCAGTTTTTTTATGTTAGAGTTTATTTGAAAATAATAAGCTTTTTCGATATGCTATATATTAATAAGGGAGAAAAACATATGAGAAACTCGTGCAAGGTGATATCATCCAACATTTTTAAAAAGAGAGACAGTTGAAAAAGATGGGTTTGAATATCTATACGAATATATTAGCGAGGCCATACACTCGGAATACACGTGAGAAAGATGGTTGTATACCGAGCTTTATATGGAGATAAGGGATTATACGTTAGACCCCTATGAGATGTTCATGGGGAAGTAGATCACGAAAAGTACCCAGAAATACGACAAAAAAATACCGTTTTGAAAAAGATTTAATTATAGTGTAATTTTCAAATAAAATAAAAAAATTCACAAATAAAATTGATAATTTTTATTATTTTATTTGTACTAATTGGTAATAAATAAAATAAATTATAAATAAAAAAATGACAATTGCATAAAAATTAAATAGTTTGAAAAAGTGGCTATCTATAGCCACTTTTTTTACATTTTATAGTTTCCGGACAGCGTAAAAATTAAAAGATAGAGATAGTAAATTCTTAAGATTTTTATAAAGAGGATATGCGTTGACGGTCAAATTTGCATGGTGATATTATTTTTTTCATCGGAAACGCGAAAGCGCTTTCCACAGTTTCAAAAGCCAAATAATTCAGGGAGGAAAGAAAACTTTTATGAAGAAATTATTTGCGGTTATGACTTCTGCAGTTTTTAGCACTATCACTCGTTGGTTGTGGTCCTAAGACAAGCAGCACAGGCGGAAGCTCTAGCACAGAATCAACAGTTTCAAACGCTGATAAGCCATTAGTATGGTACAACCGTCAGCCATCTAACAGCACAACAGGTGAGTTAGATAAAGAAGCATTGAACTTCAACAAGGATACTTACTATGTAGGTTTCGATGCTAACCAGGGTGCAGAATTACAGGGTAAGATGGTAGCTGATTACATCGCAGCTCATAAGGATATCATCGACCGTAACGGTGATGGTGTTATCGGTTATGTATTAGCTATTGGTGACGTTGGACACAACGACTCTATCGCTCGTACAAGAGGTGTTCGTAAGGCTTTTAGGAACAGCTGTTGAAAAGGATGGCACTATCGATGCTACTCCAGCAGGAACAAACACAGATGGTTCTGCTACAGTTGTAAAGGATGGTAAGGTTGGCGACTTCAAGGTTCGCGAACTTGCTTCTCAGGAAATGAAGAACTCTGCAGGTGCTACATGGGATGCTGCTACTGCAGGTAACGCTATCGGTACATGGTCAGCTTCATTTGGTGATGAAATTGACTTAGTTATTTCTAATAACGACGGTATGGGTATGTCAATGTTCACAGCATGGGCTAAGGAAAAGAAGGTTGCTACATTCGGTTACGATGCTAACAGTGATGCAGTAGCTGCTATCGCTGAAGGTTACGGCGGAACAATTTCTCAGCATGCTGACGTTCAGGCTTACTTAACATTAAGAGTATTACGTAACGCTTTTAGATGGTGTTGATATCAAGACAGGTATCGCTACTGCTGACGAAGCTGGAAACGTTCTTAAAGAAGGCGTTGACTACGTATACAACGAAGCAGATCGTTCATTCTATGCATTGAAACCTTGCTGTTACAGCTGATAACTACAAAGGACTTTCATGGATGCAACTAAGACATTTGAACCAGTATCTAAGGAAGTTAAGAGCGACACTAAGAAGGTTTGGTTGAACATTTATAACGCTTCAGACAACTTCTTAAGCTCAACATACCAGCCATTACTTGAAAAGTATGATGACTTACTACACTTGGATGTTGAATACATCGGTGGTGATGGTCAGACTGAGTCAAATATCACAAACCGTTTAGGAAACCCAAGTCAATATGATGCGTATGCTATTAACATGGTTAAGACAGACAACGCTACATCATATACTTCACTCTTAAAAGTAATTCAGTAAGATTTTTCTAAGAGGCTAGCAGGTAGGCTTTTGAAAAACCTGGTAGCCTCTTTTCTAAGTAGTTTGTAGTTAACCATACTGCTTATGATTTTTTTAGTTAAACAGGGTAAATCAATTATGTCAGAAAGAAATGACAATTTAATCTTGTCGATAAAGGGCATGTCGAAATCATTCGGCAGAAACAGAGTACTTGATCACATCAATTTAGATGTGAAACCCGGCTCAATTATGGGTCTCATGGGTGAAAATGGTGCCGGCAAATCCACTATGATGAAGTGTTTGTTCGGTACATATCAAAAAGATGAAGGAAGTATCTTCCTAGATGGAAAAGAAGTAAGTTTTACTGGTCCAAAAGATGCGCTTGAAAATGGTATTGCGATGGTTCACCAAGAACTTAATCAGTGCTTAGAGCGTAGTGTTATTGATAACCTATTCTTAGGACGTTATCCAGTAAATTCTTTAGGTGTTGTTGATGAAGGAAGAATGAAGAAGGAAGCTTCTGAGTTATTCCGTAGTTTAGGTATTACAGTCAATTTGACACAGCCAATGCGTACGATGTCCGTATCTGCTCGTCAGATGTGCGAAATCGCAAAGGCTATTTCTTATCATTCAAAGATTATTGTTTTGGATGAACCTACATCATCATTAACTGAACCAGAAGTTAAGAAATTATTCCAGATGATGCGTAAGCTACGTAGTCAGGGTATTTCCATTATCTATATTTCTCATAAGATGGATGAAAATTTTTGATATATGTGATCAGGTGTCTGTATTGCGTGATGGTAAGATGATCATGACAAAAAGACGTTACCGACACAAATATGAATGACTTGATTGCGGCGATGGTTGGACGTTCTCTTGATAACCGTTTCCCACCGGTTGATAACACACCAGGTGAAACGATTCTTTCTATCAAAGATCTTTCTACGAAGTTTGCTACCTTACCTCGATGAAGTTAGTTTCGATGTTAAAGAAGGTGAAATCTTCGGCTTGTATGGTCTAGTAGGTGCTGGACGTACAGAGTTAATGGAAACAATCTTTGGTGTTCGTACAAGAGCAGCAGGTCGTGTTTATTACAAAGGCAAGCTCATGAACTTCGATAGTGCAAAAAGAAGCCATGGACAATGGATTCGCTATGATTACCGAAGAAAAGAAAGGCTAACGGATTATTCTTAAAGAGTGACTTAACTTTCAATACTTGTATTGCAAAATATGGATCACTATAAGAATGGTATCGTTGTGTCTGATGAGAAGATGAAGAAGGCAACAGTTAAAGAAATTGCCTTAATGCATATAAAGTGCATGGGACCAGATGATGCGATTACATCACTATCTGGTGGTAACCAACAGAAGATCATCTTCGGTAAGTGGTTAGAAAAGAAATCCAAAGGTATTTATGATGGATGAGCCAACTCGTGGTATCGACGTTGGCGCAAAATACGAGATCTATGATTTAATTATCAAGATGGCGAAGATGGGTAAGACAATTATTGTATGTTCATCTGAAATGCCAGAGATTCTCGGTATCACAAATCGAATCGGTGTTATGTCCAATGGACGTCTTGCCGGAATCGTTAATACAAAAGAGACAAATCAGGAAGAACTCCTGAGACTCAGCGCAATGTATTTGTAATCGGAGGGGTTAGACATGAGTCAAAAATAACGAAAAATTAGGGGCAGAGATTCTCTCTGTTGATCAGGAAGAAAGCCTACTAAAACCAATTACGGACCACGTAGGTAAGATTCAATCACAAATCGATGAATTACGTAAAGATGGAACAGATAAGACTGTTGAGTTATTAAACGTAATTCAGATGACAAAGAACGATAAGAGCTTATCAAAAGGGCGAAAAAGGAAAACCGTATCGCTGAGGCTAAAGAAAGGCTTTTAGAAGCTGCTCAACAAGTTGAAAAAGCAAATAAGCCAGCTGTAGATAAGTTAATCAATGAAGGTGTTACTTATTTAAATCAACATTTTTGAAAAAGGAATACTATTCAAAAGTTGTAGCAAGTTGCGCTGCAGAAAAAAACTCTTGCCGCAAAGAGATATAGCGATCTTTTAGCTGAACTAAAGAATGTTCATACACAGAATCTTTGCTAAGATTAATGGTAGTGACGCTGATGCAAAACAAGAACTTAAAGATGAAAAGTATGTATATAAGAATAAAGTCTTTGATGCAAAACTAACATATCAAAAGGAATTACAGGCAATTAAGGATCGTAAACATGAAGCATTTATTCAACGCTATCATTTAATTGATCTATTGAAGATGTCTAAGTTCAGCTTTGCTGAAACACAGGCACAGAAGATTGAACATTACTTATATACATTCAACCGCAAGGATTGGTTATTACGTAATGGTCTATATCTTGTTATTATCCTTGTATTTATTGGCTTTAGGTATTGTTACTCCAATTATCAAGAAAGACTCCTTTATTTACAGTCAATAACATCTTAAATATCTTACAACAGGCTTCTCCAAGAATGTTCTTGGCATTAGGTGTAGCTGGCGTGATCATGCTTGCAGGTACTGACTTATCCATTGGACGTATGGTGGGTATGGGTATGGTAGCTTCAACAATTATCATGCACAAGGGCATCAACACTGGTGCAGTGTTTGGTAAAGTATTTGACCTCACAAGCCTTCCAGTTGGTCTAAGAGCAATCATGGCACTTGTTGTATGTATTATCTTATGTACAATCTTTACTTCTATTGCTGGTTTCTTCAAGGCGAAGTATAAGATGCACCCATTTATTTCATCTATGTCTAACATGTTAATCATCTTCGGTATGGTTACATATGCGACAAAGGGTGTATCCTTCGGTGCTATCGAAAATGATATTCCAGCAATGATTATTCCAAAGATTGGCAACTTCCCAACTATCATCTTATGGGCAGCTACAGCTGTAATTGTTGTATGGTTTATTTGGAATAAGACAACATTTGGTAAGAATCTATATGCAGTAGGTGGAAACCCAGAAGCTGCTGCTGTATCAGGTATTGACGTATTCAAGGTAACAATCATGGCATTCGCTATGGCTGGTGTACTCTACGGATTTGGTGCATGGTTAGAATGTAACCGAATGGTAGGTTCCGGTTCTGCTGCGTATGGTCAGGGTTGGGATATGGACGCTATCGCTGCCTGCGTAGTAGGTGGTGTATCCTTCTCTGGTGGTATCGGTAAGATTTCTGGTGTTGTTGTCGGTGTAACAATCTTTACAGCGTTAACATACTCCTTAACAATCTTAGGTATTGATACAAACCTTCAGTTCGTATTTCGAAGGTCTCATCATCTTAGCTGCGGTAACATTGGACTGCTTAAAGTACGTTCAAAAGAAGTAATTCAATTTGCGGAAACCAGAAATGGCTTCCGCTTTTTCTATGTTTGGTTCTCGGGTATAATACTGATATGGAAATCAATGAACTAAAAGAAAAGATACTATTCTCTAGACAATAGTTATGAACGCTATATATTACTTCAAGAATACCAAAATGAAATCATCGTGAAGATGAAAGTGGTAAAGGGTATGTTGGAAGTTTTAATGAAGCGATATGGAAATGCAAAGTTAAGAAAACCTGCAGATCATTTTATGCATGCATGTTTGATGATGAAGGTGATGGCAGATGAAAGTTTTGGAAGCTTTGCGCTCGCAAAAGAAAAAGCAGGAATATCAACAATTCCTACGAGAACTAGCGCTAAATGATGAACAATCTGAATATCTAACTGCAGAGTGGAAACATCTGGCCAGAACCTACATTCGCTTAAGTAAAAAAAGAACAATTCAAAATCATACTTTTTTTGGAATGGGGAAACGCGATGAACATGTAGTTGTTGGAAATGTAGCAGATGAAATCACAAATATCTTTTGTCCGCTTACCAAAAGCGATTAGGATATTCAAAAGAAAGTTGCTGGTTTGTGTCAGATAGTGATGGATACATTCCTAGAAGAGTTTCCAAATGATGAGGAAGTATTAAATAGTGCAATTAAAAAGTGAACCAATTGGTTCACTTTTTGATTTAGTCAGCGATTGCAGCGTCTAAAGCAATCTTCATCATATCTGTGAAGGCTGTTTGACGTTGTTCAGCAGTTGTGATTTCTGGTGATACAAAGCTATCAGAAATTGTTAGTAAACAAGCTGCGTTCTTTCCTAATACATTTGCATTTGAGAATAGTGCAAAACTTTCCATTTCAACACCTAAGCAATGTAGTTCATCTACTACCTTTGGTAGGTATGTAACGTTCTTTTCGCGATAGAATACGTCAGATGAATGAATTAAACCTTCAGTAATCTTCATTCCAAGATTTTTCTGCAGCCTTCTTTAATCTTTTTCATTTAATTCTGCAGATGGCTTAATTGTATCGCTTGTATTTCCGCACTGTTCTCTTGCGAATGAAGATTCGGAATAAGCTGCATCTGCTAGAATTACATCAAATAATTTTAATTCTGGTTGATAAGCACCAGCAGAACCGATACGAATAATATTTTTCTACATCATATTCTGTAAATAACTCATAAGAGTAGATGCCGATAGATGGCATTCCCATTCCTGATGCCATAACGGATACAGGCTTACCTTTCCAAGTTCCTGTGTATCCTTGAACACCGCGTACGTTGTTAACTAATACTGGATTTCTCCAAGAATGTTTCAGCGATGAACTTCGAACGAAGTGGATCACCTGGCATTAAGACTGTTTTTGCGAACTGGCCTTTTTTCGGCACTGTTATGTGGTGTAGACATGATTAACCTCAACTTTCTTTTTCTTTATTATACATGATTTAGAGCCAATCTGTATGCATGTATTGTTTATGATCTAGTGTATAAACTGTAAATCCATCTTCGTTGATAATAGCGTATGTTCTTGGATGGTTTTTCTTTTGGTAAAGAGATGGATCCTGGGATTTAAAAAGTAAGATGCCATCTTTTTCATAAGCAGTTGGAATATGTGTGTGACCTGAAAGGAAACTATCTCCCACACTTAGGGTAGGTAGATTATTTGGGACCATATACATGGCCGTGTGACATGAAAAGATTTGATGTGCTCCATGGAAAAGGATATTGTAGTCAGCAGTAATTGGGAAAGTTTCAGTACCATCTGGTCTACTTCTGCATCACAGTTACCTCGTACTGCAATGATTTTATCTTTTGAATGCATTCATGATTGAAATGACTTCTTTTTGGGGGCATAGTCGCTTGGTAAGTCGTTTCTTGGGACCGTGATATAGAACATCTCCTAGGCAGAGAAATCTTATCTGCTTGATGATATGAGAAGGCTTCTTCCATTGCTTTTGCGCCTGAAAGAGCACCATGGATATCGGATACTACTAAAAAAATGTATGTTGATTCGTCATATTTCATATACCTCTGCCACTAATATTAGCATATTTTGCGTGTTATAATATTTACAAGAAGGTAGAGTATATGAAAAATAAGTGCATCGTTGTAGGAGTAACAGCAGGGATTGCTGCATATAAAATTTGTCAGTTAGTTTCCTCGCTGAAAAAGCAGGGAAATGAAGTTCATGTCATTATGACAAAGGAAGCGGAGAAGTTTGTAACTCCTTTAACATTCCAAACGCTCAGTAATCAAAAGGTCATTACAGATATGTTTACAGTGGATTATACACCAGATGTTCATCATATCTCACTGGCTAAGAAGGCTGATTTATTTGTTGTGGCTCCAGCGACTGCAAATATCATTGCGAAGATAGCACATGGTTTAGCGGATGATATGTTAACGACTACATTCTTAGCGGCGACATGTCCAAAGTTAATCGTTCCTGCAATGAATACAAATATGTTAAATAATCCAATCACACAGGATAATATTGCGACATGTCAAAAATACGGTATGCATATCATGTGTAGTGATGCTGGATATCTTGCTTGTGGTGATGTAGGTGCAGGACGTTTACCTGAACCAGAAGAAATTGAAGATGCGATTGCGTCTCTTATAGAAACAGACCGCTATCTAAATGGAAAGACATGTTGTGATTACTGCAGGTGCTACGCAAGAAGAGATTGATCCTGTACGGTATATATACAAATCATTCAACTGGAAAAGATGGGTTATGCATTAGCGAAGGAAGCACGTAATGCAGGTGCTAGGGTAACACTAATTTCAGGTAAGACAAATCTAACAAAAACCATATGGTGTTGATGTTGTAAATGTGACAAGTGCAGCTGATATGGCAAAGAGTGTTATTGATAATTTTGAAAAAGCTGATGTTGTAATCATGTCTGCGGCAGTTGCGGATTATACACCAATTGAAAAAGGCAGAACAGAAAAATCAAAAAAAGACAGATGGTGATTTATCGATTACTCTTAAACGTACACAGGATATTCTTTTAACAATCGGACAGAAGAAGCGTGAAGACCAGATAGTGATTGGCTTTTGCGATGGAAACAGAAAATCTTTTAGAAAACGCCGCAAAGAAATTACAAGAAAAGAATGCAAATTACATTATTGCAAAATAGTATCCGTGAACCTGGCGCTGGTTTTGGTGTAGATACAAATATTGTCAAAATTATTTCACCGACAAGCGTAGAAGATTTAGGATTATTATCCAAAAGATGAAACAGCGAAAGAAATACTGCGTCATTGCCTAAAGAAGTGAGGACAACTATGTTATTAACAATTGATGTTGGAAATACAAATATTTCCATGGGAATTCTTGATGGAGAAAAGATTATTGGTCGCTATCGTCTTATGACACAAACGACACGTACTAGTGATGAGTACGGTTTCTTCATTACAACATTCTTAAATACGTTACAGTTAAAAGCTTCGGATATTACAGGTATTATCATTTTCTTCCGTAGTGCCAAAACTAATGTATTCTTTAACTTCTGCAGTGATTAAATACTTACATCAAAAATCCAATGATTGTAACTAATGAGATGCAGATGGATATCAAACTTGATACAGAGGCACCAAGGTCAATTGGTGCAGACCGTATTATGAATACAACCTATGCATGGAATACGTTTCATCGTTCATGCATTATTGTGGATTTTGGTACTGCAACGACATATGACTACATCGATCAAAATGGTGTCTTCCGCTATGTTGTGATTCAGCCAGGTTTAGGTATTAGTCTGAATGCATTAACTTCTATGACGGCTAAGCTACCAGAAATTGAGATTGTAAAAGCCAAAGTCTGTACTTCGGTACAAATACAATTGAAGGTATGCAGGCAGGTGTTGTATATGGATACATTGGTTCTGTAGAATACATCATTAAAAACAATGAAGAGGAACTTAACGATCCATCATGCATGGTTATTGCGACAGGTGGTTTAGGTAAGATTATCGCAAAGTGAAACAGATGAGATTAATGCATATGATGCGGATATAGCATATAAGGGAATGAAGATTTTTATACGATATCAATAAGGGGAAAGACTATGAAAAATCTTTGATTTACATGCGGACTTAGCAGAAGCTATTAAACCATTCTACACGGATGGTAAAACATCCATCTTAAAGAAAGATTGGAGTACTCGTTTTAAACAAGGGCAGATTGCATATACTTCTGCAGCTAGTTTCTTTTGTAGGAACGGAGAGCTGGCAAGAGATGCAAGATGTTGTTACAAAAGTGAAGAATGATATTACTGCCTCTGGATATAAAAGTCATCTATACCAAGGATGATTTAGATGATGAGCAACAGGGATACAGCATTCTTAATGACAATTGAAGGAATGTGTGGCATTCATGAAGATGTAGAAGAGAAGATTCAATGGTTATACGACGAGGGTAATCGGATTGGCTCTCTATGTTGGAATGATCAAAATGCACTGGCAACAGGTAACTCAGGTGATCCTACAAGAGGGTTAACAGAACTTGGTAAGCAAAGCAATCGCGAAAGATGAATGAATTACATATGATTGTGGATGTATCTCATGCAAATGAGAAGACATTCTGGGATATTCTTTCCTGTTCAACACAACCGATAATCGCTACCCACTCAAATGCGAAGGGCCGTTGTTTTGTGGAAAGAAACCTTACAGATCAACAGATTCGTGCGATTGCAAGTAAAAGATGGCTTTAATTGGTATGAATGCATGTTGTTCATTTTATTCATACAGAACAACAAAAACAAGATGCACTACATCTAGCAAAAACATGCAAAGTACGTAGCAGATCTTGTTGGAGTAAAACATGTTGCTTGTGGATTTGACTTTCGGTGAGTATTATAACGATGGTGAGGAGCATAATATGTATGGTCCTTCCCAGGCACAGAATTTCATCAAAGCATTACAGCGTGTTGGATTTACAAATGAAGAAATTAAAGATATTGCATATCGCAATGTTCTGCGTTTTCTAAGAAAATACATGTAAAAAGAAAAGCTCTTGTGCATTTTTAGCACAGGAGCTTTATTACTTCCAAAGAATATCTGGATAAATTCCAGCTTCCTTCATTTCAGCAATCTTTTCAACTACAAGAGGCTTGTCTTCTTGATAAGTTACACCAAACCATTGGTCCTTAGAGGAAAGTACTTTAACAGTACACTTGCCATCCTTTTAACCATCTGACCAACTGTTGTAGGAATAACATATTCACACTTCATTGGGTTAGATTCTAGATTTGCATGAATGAATTCATCAAAGTATACATCCATGTCTTCAAATACCTTAGGTGTAAATCCCCAGAAGTTCATAGATACTAATGCATTAGGATCCATTTCTTTCCAAGTTCCATTGTCATCATAAACAACCTTACCATCCTTACGAGCAATCTTTCTGTACTTCAACAATACTTGTTAAGTTACCGTTTTTCGTCTTGTTGGCATACACCACGTGTCACTGTTCCATGGTCTGTAAGTGTGTTATTTGCGGCATAACCAACCATTGCGTAATGGTCATCACTTACTTCTGTTGTTAGGAAGTTATAGATAACTTTTGTATGCATCCTTGCCATAGAAGTCATCTGCGTTGATAATCGCAAATGGTCCATCATACAACACCCTTACATGCAAGTAATGCATGTGTTGTGCCCCATGGCTTTTTCACGTCCTTCAGGTACTGATAATATCCGATGGGACATTGTTAATATCCTGATATGCAAACTTCACGTTCATTCCCTTAGATACGCGGTCTGTTAATGCAGCGTGGAATGCTTGTTCATGTTCACGACGGATGATGAGAACAACATCCTCAAATCCTGCTTCTTTTGCGTCATAGATAGAAAAATTCTATGATTGGTTCACCATGGCTTCCGACTCCATCAATCTGTTTCATTCCACCATAGCGGCTACCCATTCCGGCAGCCAAAAATAACTAATGTAGGCTTCTTCATTCTTAATCCCTTTCAATTTTTTCATTCCTTTGATAATTATATCACGTAAGCACTTTCATTAATTCCTAATTTTTTTCATAAAATAATAAAAAGAAAGAAGGATATTTATGAGAGAAATCGTACTAGCTTCACAAAGTCCACGAAGAAAAAGAGTTATTAGAGAAAACAGGATTCTCATTTATCTGTGATCCAGCTGATATTGATGAGACCATTGACTTGCAGAAAGACCTTGTTGAAGAAAGTAAAAACTTATCCCGTCGTAAGGCAGAAACTGTATTGGAAACGACATCCTGAAGCTATTGTTATCGGTAGTGATACTTTTGGTTTTATGTGATAACCAAGTTATGGGAAAACCAGAAGATGATGAAGATGCTTTTTCGAGATGTTAAAGAAACTTCAAAACCATAAGAGCCAAGTGCTAACAAGTTTGTGCATCATCAGCCAAAAAGAAAGTGCTTTTACATACGCGAGTATTGCGGATGTATATTTCGCAGTAATGAGTGATGAAGAAATCTGGAACTACATTTATACAGGAGAAACAAGAGATAAAGCAGGTGCTTACGCAATACAAGGATTTGGTGGCAGATACATCAAAGAGATTCATGGAGATTATTATGCCATTATGGGCCTGCCTTTACAGGTTGTTTATAACGAACTGAAAAACAGTACGGATTATTGATTTTTAGGTGTAGTTTGTTATGATATAAAGGCTATGCCGCTTTAGTATAGTGGTAATACGCATCCATGGTAAGGATGAACGAGCAGTTCAATTCTGCTAAGCGGCACTTTATAGAGATAAAGCCTTATTTTAAGGGCTTTTTCTTTTTTTCGGCCTACAATTGGCACCATTTAAAAAGCATTTTTCATAAAGCTGATTTATTAGGAAGAAAATGACATGTATATATTTAGGTAGTACAATGAAATAACAGTTGATGACAATAAACTAAATGTATGAAGGGGATGATTACATGAGACTGATATATCCTGAAGAAATAAAAAAGTTAAAATCAATCTATGAGCCATATATGATTGGAGCGAAATTAAAAGATGACGCTCCTGCCGAAGCTGTTGAGGCAGCTGAAAAGTTCAAAAGAGTGGGTTAATGAACAATACAGAAAAGCAGGTATGGAATAATCTGTCAATGAGAATTGATTACTTTTTGGCAAGCCCTCTAGGTGGGCTTTTTTGATATTTCAAATAAAAATTATGCAAAGTTTTCATGCATCATAAATGAAAATATTAGATGATTTCAGAGAATAAAATGAGGGATTTTCAACATTCAAAATAATAGGGCTTTTTAGAGGGAGAATTTATCGAAAAATTGGGCATTCAGATAGAAAAATAATTCATTTTTTATTATGCTATTGAAAGACAGGATTTCAGTGGAGGTAAAAGTTGTGGATAGGATAGTAAAAACGTAACGGGACAAGTTGTTCCATATGATGGAGCTGAAGATTATTTTTAGCGATAGAAAAATCTTTCCTAAGCGTAAATGAAAGTGTTGATCAAGCATATCTTTCTGACTTACTAGTGCAGATTGAAGCACAGTTTGACGGTCGTCAAGAAGTTGATGTTGAAGAAATTCAAGATACTGTTGAAAAGATCTTGATGAAGAACGAAAAAGTATAACGTCGCAAAGAGTTATATCTTATACCGTGAAAAGCGCACACAGATGCGTAATGAACGCCTTGAGTTAGTGAAACTCATCGGTGACGAAGAGTTGGAAGATGTTTTGGTTGATATCCAGAAGGCTTATCCAGACTATGACTTAAAGAGATTGTATGAGAAGTTCTCTACAATGTCTAAAGAAGGTCAATCTCTGAAAAGATAGAATTGCTTTTATTAACAAGAAGTTCTGCTGAACTTACAACGAAAGAAGAACCAAACTGGGAGAGAATCGCTGGACGTTTGCTCAGTTACAGTATTGCTTGTGATTTAAAAAGTAACTGAAGAGAAACTAGGTCTAACAAGCTTCTACCATAAGATCTCCTATATGATCGAACAAGGGTTATATGGAGCATATATCTTAGAAAACTATTCTCATAAAGAAGTTGATGAAATCGCAACATTAATTGACAATACACGTAATAACTTATTCACATATAGTGGACTAGACTTGTTATCCCAGCGTTATTTGATTCGTAATCACCAGCATGTCCTATTAGAGTCACCACAGGAAATGTACATTGGTATTGCAATGCATTTAGCAATGAAAGAAACAAATGATCGTATCGGTTGGGTTAAAGAAGTTCTACGATATGATGAGTTTACATCAGGTAACAATGGCAACTCCTACACAAGCAAATGCGAGAAAGCCATATCATCAGTTATCTAGCTGTTTTATTGATACTGTTCCTGATTCATTGGATGGGATCTATCATTCCATTTCTAACTTCGCTGATGTTAGTAAGTTCGGTGGTGGAATGGGTATGTACTTAGGAAAGGTTCGCTCTCGTGGTGGATCAATCCGTGGTTTTGAAGGCGCATCTGGTGGTGTTATCCGTTGGATTCGTGTCATCAACGATACTGCAGTTGCGGTTGACCAACTTGGTGTAAGAGCCGGTGCTGTAGCAGTATATCTCGATGTATGGCATAAAGACTTACCTGAATTCTTACAATTACGTACAAATAACGGTGATGACCGTATGAAGGCTCACGATGTATTCCCTGCGGTGTGCTATCCAGACTTATTCTGGAAGATGGTGAAGGAAGACATGAACCAAGATTGGTATCTTCTTGATCCGCATGATGTCCTCATGGTTAAGGGTTATTGCTTGGAAGACTTCTATGGCGAAGAATGGGAAAAGAGATATTGGGAATGTGTACATGACAATCGTATCTCTAAACGTGTTCTTGTATTAAAGGAAGTTGTACGTTTAATCCTGAAGTCTATGGTAGAAACGGGAACTCCATTTGCTTTCTATCGTGATGCAGTTAACCGTGCAAATCCTAATAAGCACAAGGGTATGATTTATAGTTCTAACCTCTGTACAGAAATTGCACAGAATATGTCTGAAGTGAAACAGGTTTCACGTGTTATTCAGACAGAGGATGGTGATGAAGTTATCGTTACAACAACAAAGCCAGGTGATTATGTTGTATGTAACTTAGCTTCATTATGTTTAGGTAATATTAATGTGACAGATCCAAAGGAAATCGAAGAAGTTACTGCAACTGTAGTACGTGCTCTTGATAACGTTATCGATCTAAACTTCTATCCATTACCAAATGCAAAAAGTAACAAAACCATAAGTATCGTTCTATTGGACTTGGTGTCAGTGGTTACCACCACATGCTTGCAAAGAACCACATCATGTGGGAAAGCGAAGAACACTTGAAGTTTGTAGATGAAGTGTTTGAAAATATTGCATATGCATCGATTAAGGCAAGTAATGCGTTAGCCAAGGAACGTGGAAGCTATCAATTCTTTGAAGGTTCCGAGTGGCAGACAGGTGCGTACTTCGACCAGCGTGGGTATGACTCTGCACGTTGGAAAGAACTAAAAGAAGAAGTACATGCAACAGGTATGCGTAATGCATATGTATTGGCAGTCGCTCCAACAAGTTCTACATCAATCTTAATCGGTACTTCAGCGGGACTTGATCCAGTTATGAATCGTTTCTTCTTAGAAGAAAAGAAGGGTTCTATCTTACCAAGAACTGCACCAGAATTATCTGCAGATACATATTGGTACTATAAGACAGCACATACAATTGACCAGACTTGGTCAGTTAGAGCTGCTGGTATCCGTCAGCGTCATATCGACCAAGCACAGAGCTTTTAACTTATGGATTACAAATGACTATAAGATGAGTCAGTTATTACAGTTATATGTACTAGCATATGATTGTGGAGTTAAGACTATCTACTACACACGTTCTAAGGCCTTAGATCCTGAGGATTGTGAAAGTTGTTCCGCATAGGAGGTAGAAACATGCAGACAGATCAGATTAATCGTAAACCGTTATTCAACCCTGAGGGTGATATTGATGTACGTAATCGTCGTCTTATCAACTTCAATACAACAAATATTAATGACTTCAATAATATGAAGTATAACTGGGTATCTGATTGGTACCGTCAAGCAATGAACAACTTCTGGGTTCCAGAAGAAATTAACTTAAACCAAGACAAATCAGATTATCCACGTCTTAGCTTAGCTGAAAAGACAGCATACGATAAGATTTTTGAGTTTCTTAGTTTACTTAGATTCTCTACAATCTGCTAACTTACCAAACATTTCTCAGTATATTACTGCAAAATGAAGTTAACTTATGCTTTGTCTATCCAGACATTCCAAGAGTGTATTCACTCACAGTCTTACAGTTATATGCTAGACTCCATTTGTTCTCCTGAACAGAGAAACGATATCCTCTATCAGTGGAAGACAGATGAGCACTTATTAAAGAGAAATGAATTCATTGGTGAACTCTATAATGAGTTTGTAGCCAAGCAAGATAAACAATCTTTCTTGAGAGTTTGTATTGCAAACTTTATTCTAGAGGGTGTTTACTTCTACTCTGGATTTATGTTCTTCTACAACCTTGCTAGAAATGGTAAGATGCCAGGAAGTGTACAGGAAATTCGTTACATCAACCGTGATGAATCAACGCACTTATGGTTATTCCGTAATATATTAGTTGAATTACAGAAGGAAGAACCAGAGTTATTTACACCAGAAAATATTCAGATGATCCGTGATATGATGAATACTGGTGTTGAACAAGAAATTGCATGGGGACACTATGTAATTGGTGATGAAATTCCAGGATTAAATAAGCAGATGGTTACTGACTATATCAAGTATCTTGGTAATACACGTTTTGCGACATTAGGTTTTTGGTAATCTGTATGAAGAATACGCTGAGGAACCAGAATCCATGAAATGGGTAAAACAATACTCAGACGCAAACATGGTAAAGACTGATTTCTTTGAAGCTAGACCATCCGCATATGCTAAGAGTGGCGCAATTGAAGATGACCTATAAGGTCATCTTTTTCTCTTGATGGGGCTATAGGAGAATGGTTGTGTGTGGTATAATAAGAACATATTTGAAAGGGGATATGTTTAATGTCAGCCTATAACTTATCATCATTGTGGGACAAGTTTTTTTAACTTTCAGTACGACAGTTATCGATATAGTAGTAATTTGGATGATTATCTTAGCTGCACTACGTATTGTTCGTGGTAAGAGCAGTACTATGCAGATATTTAAAGGTATTATCTTTGTCATCATTGTAGATGTACTTGCAAAAGTCATGAATCTTAAAACTTTGCAGTTTTTAACAAACATGTTTATTAACTGGGGATTCTTAGCAGTTATTATTATCTTTCAACCAGAAATCCGTACGATTTTGGAAAGACTTGGTAAGAGTAGTTTCTTCTCTAGAATGAGTTCACTTAGTGGTAATGAAAAGGAAAAACTGGTGGACAATATTGTGACTGCAGTACGTTTATTGAGTGCAGATCAAACTGGTGCTTTAATCTCTATTGAGAAGTCTCATCCTCTGGATGATTTTATTGCGACTGGTACACGTTTGAATTCTGATGTAACTGCAGAACTTTTAACTTCCATCTTTGTTACTTCGACACCACTACATGATGGAGCAGTGATTATCCAGGGTGATAAGATTGCATGTGCAAGTGCATATTTCCTCCAACAACAGCAGATATTCCATCTCGATATGGTTCAAGACATCGTGCTGCGATTGGCATTAGTGAAATTACAGATGCGATTACGATTGTTGTATCCGAAGAAACAGGAAACGTATCCATTGCAGAAGGTGGCAAGTTGACTGCTGTAAATGAACAACAACTGCGTAAATATCTAACGCATATCATCGTTGGTCAAACCGAAGAAAAATGGTGAAGATGACGATGATGAAACTATGATTGAAGCCGATGTGCATGAACTTCAAACAAAGATGGATGACACACCAGCTGCTAATGAAGAAACAATTCTTGAAACAGGAAAGATTACTGCAGAGGAAGTTATTCCGGCTGAACAAAATGGTACATCCACAAATAAAAAACATGCATTACAGGATGTACATGAAGCAGCAGATGCGGCTGCGAAAGCTGCGTCAATAAAGCTTCCACATAAGAAGAAGCGTCCAACGCCAAGTTATCCAACACATAACAAAAGCGAAATTATAAACAATCAGATACCTCTGATCATAAGCAAGGAGGTGAACGATAATGGCAAATAAGAAAAAAACACCATATGGATCATAATAAGCTTGAACTTGCAAAAACATCTTGCAAAATCAATCAAAGCGCATATCAAGTCAATATGATCGATTTGTAAAGAATATTATCCATTTCATTCACTACGCTTCTACAGGGATTGACCGCGTATTGTTTAATGCAAAAATATGCAAAAGTTGTATCGTTGATATTAGCTGCACTGTTATATGTCGTTGTAAACTACAACGATATCACATCGCTATATCAGACATCACTCAAGACAAGTCGTACTGTTCAAAATGTTGCGGTATATGTACAATATGATACGCAAGAGTATGAAATTTCAGGAATTCCAACAACAACTGATGTTACGATTACAGGTGATGCGACAAGTGTTACTGCTGCAAGCACCATAAATGGCAAGGTTGTTGCAGACCCTAACAAACTTAACAGAGGGAACCCATGCAGTAACATTGATTGCGGAGGGATTCGGAGATTCTGTTAGTACAATCGTTAACCCATCGAATGCGGTTGTAACAATCAAGAAGAAAGTTACACAGCAGTTCTCGCTATCTTATGATATTATTCATCGCGATAAGATGGATGGTATTTATAACGTAGGTACTCCTCAGTTTTGCGTCTTCTGTCGTAGATGTACGTGCTTCACAGGATACATTAAATCAGATTGCCTTTGTAAAGGCACTTATCGACGTATCCAATCAAACTGCGGATTTTGAACAAGATGCAAAAACTTGTTGCCTACGATGCAAATGGTCAAATTGTAAATGTAGATATCGAACCCTCAAACCATGCATGTATATGTACCAGTTACTTCACCCTAACAAGACAGTTCCGATTGAAGTAAAGATTAAGGGTACACCTGGTGATAATCAGGCAGTCGCTTCAGCTGTGGCTGATAAACAGACTGTTACAATCTATGGCACGGAAAGTGCATTACTTGATATCGATAAAATTACAGTTGAAGTTGATGTTTCAAATCTTACAAAAGATACAACAGTATCACAGGATATTACACTTCCTACAGGTATTACGTCAGCAACAGTTTCTACTGTTAGTGTTGATGTAAAGCTTGGCGCAGCTACAACAAGAACAATCACATCAGTTCCAATCAATTACAAGAACAATGTGCATAACTACAAAGCTACACAAGAGGATAATATTACTACGATGGATGTAGAAGTATTTGGTACACAGGATAATATCAGTAAGATTACAGCAAATGATATTTATCTATATATCGATATGTCTACGGCAGAGCCAGGACAACATGAGTTTGAAGTGATGGTGGAACAACCATCAACAGGGACTTGTGAAATACAGCCTAAAAACAATAAACTAACACTCACAGTTTTTAGGGTGATCAAAATACCCAACAGAAAGAGGGAGAATAGCGTATGGGACGATATTTTGGCACGGATGGTATCCGTGGAAAAGCAAATGAAGTATTAACAGCAGAGAGAGCCTTCCAGGTTGGAAGATACTTGGGATACTATTTCAGCAAAGAAGGAAAAAAATAAAAATTGTTATCGGTAAGGATACAAGACTTTCTAGCGATATGTTTGAAAATGCATTAGCAGCAGGTATCACATCTGAGGGTTGTGATGCATATCTAGCAGGATACTGTCCAACACCAATGATTTGCCTTTTGACAAAGGAGAACGGATTTGCGTGTGGTGCAATGATTTCTGCTAGTCATAATCCTTTCTACGATAATGGTATTAAAGTCTTCTCCAACGATGGTTTTAAGTTATCCAGTGATATTGAAGACCTTATTGAAGACTATATTGATGGTAAAGTTACAATTCCTTATCGTACAGATAGCGAAATTGGTAAGGTAATTGCTTACCCTCAAGGAATTGATATTTACTTAGATTGGATTGTAAAGGAATATCCATTAGATTTGAGTGGATGGAAGATTGCGATTGATTGTGCAAACGGTTCTTCCTCCTTTACAGCTAAGAAGGCACTTGAAAGATTAGGTGCTGAAGTAACAGCGTTCCACAATGAGCCAAATGGTATCAACATCAATACAAAGTGTGGCTCTACGCATCCTGAATTATTCTGTGAAGAAATGAAGAAGGGAAACTACACTGTTGGTTTAACGTTTGACGGTGATGCGGATCGTCAGATTATGGTTCGCCCAGATGGGGAACTCGTTAATGGTGACTTCATGTTATATATCGTTGGTAAATATCTACGCGATCTAAATAAATTAACAAACTAACACAATCGTTACAACAGTTATGGCAAATCTTGGCCTATACAAGGCTATGGAGCGTGAAGGCATCCAAGTTGAAAAGACACAGGTTGGAGATAAGTATGTCTCTGAAGTCATGTTCCGCGATAACTATGTTATCGGTGGTGAACAGAGTGGACATATCATCCTCAAGGAACATGCAACAACAGGGTGATGGTTTATTAACTGCTCTTTCTGTGCTTGAAGTTATGAAGAATACTGGTAAGGGTATTATCGAGCTTTGTGATGGACTTAAGATTTATCCACAGTTACTAGTAAATGTGAAGGTGACAGATAAGACACTTGTAATGGGTGATGAGGAAGTTCAAAAATCAATCGATGAAGTAAATGAAGAACTCAATGGTAATGGTCGTATCCTTGTTCGTCCAAGTGGAACAGAACCATTATTACGCGTAATGGCTGAAGCGGAGACAGATGAAATCTGTGAACGTCTAGTAGGGAAGGTTGCAGATATTATCCGTAGAAAATACGGTGCTTAATAAGGAGTGCGTATGAAACAATATGATTATCTAGTAGTAGGTGCAGGATTGTTTGGTGCAGTATTTGCCCAACAGGCAAAAAGAAAAGGCAAGAAAGTTCTTGTCATTGATAAGCGTCCTCATATTGCTGGTAATATCTACACAAAGAAGGTAGAAGGCATTGATGTACATGAGTATGGCGCACATATTTTCCATACAAATGATAGAGATGTTTGGACATACATTACTAAATTTATCGAATTCAATCGTTTTTACAAATTCACCTGTTGCCAATTACCATGGGGAGTTATATTCTTTGCCATTCAACATGTATACATTTAATAAAATGTGGGTGTTGTAACACCAGAAGAAGCGATTAACAAAATCGAAGAACAGAAGAAAGCTGCAAAATATTACAACAGCGACAAATCTTGAAGAACAGGCAATCTCACTTGTTGGAACAGATATCTATGAGAAAACTAATCAAAGGGATATACAGAAAAACAATGGGGAAGGCCTTGTACTGAACTACTCAGCATTTATCATCAAACGTTTACCAGTACGTTTAACGTTTGATAATAACTATTTTAATGCGCTCTATCAGGGTATCCCTGTTGGTGGCTATACAAAGCTAGTTGAAAACCTGCTTGCAGGTATTGAAGTGCGACTCAATGTTGACTATCTTGAAGTGAAAGAAGAGTACGATACACTTGCGGAAAAAGGTAGTCTATACTGGCCCGATCGATGCTTATTTTTGATTATCGCTTAGGTACATTAGAGTATCGTTCTGTTCGTTTTGAAAATGAACTCTTAGATATTCCAAATTTCCAAGGAAATGCGGCTGTAAATTATACAGACCGTGAAACACCTTGGACACGCATTATTGAGCACAAGTGGTTTACATTTGAAAAGATGAAGAAGGCAATGATTTGCCAAAGACTGTCATTAGTCGTGAATATAGTTCTGAATGGAAACAGGGTGATGATCCATATTATCCAGTCAATGATGAAAAAGAATACAGCTTTTATATGAGCAGTATAAGGAACTTGCCTCACATGAAACAAATATCCTTTTTGGTGGTCGTTTAGGTGAGTATAAGTACTATGATATGGATAAGGTGATTGCGTCTGCACTGGAAAAAAATCCAAAGAAATATAAAAAGTCAGAGAACTCTGGCTTTTTGCGTTTTAGGGCAAAATAGCAGTGTTTTTAAATAAAAGAGAATACAATAAAACAATAGAAATACAAAAGGAGCTAAAAATGTCATATACAGGATATGTAGGAACGTATACGTCTGAAAAAAGTGAAGGTATTTATGCGTTTACATATGAAGAACGTAAGGTAAAAGACGTCCGCTTATTTACAAAAGTGTGTAATCCAAAATATTTAGCATGGATGAATGATTATATCGTAGCTGTATGTGATTTTGAGGATGGCTCTGGTGTAGCTGTCTTTGATTTAAGTGGCAACGAAATCGATCATATCGTTTTTGAAGCATTTACATCCTGTTACGTTGGTGTAAAAGACAACTTGATCTTTACGGCTCACTTCCACAGTGGAGATGTAACACTTTTACGTTTTGAAAATAACGAGTTAGAACTGCTTGAAAGAACACATATCAAAGAAAAGGCTGGATGTCATCAGGTTATTCCATACCAGGATCAATATCTGGTGCCATGTCTCTTTTTGGATCAGATAAAGATTCTTGATAAAGATTTTAAGGTTGTAGATGAGATTCAATTTGAAGAAGGTAGTGGACCCTAGACATGCGGTGTTCTCGGATGATGAGAAATACCTATATGTGGTAGGAGAATTAAGTAATCTTCTATATGTTGTAGACATGCATGCAAAGAAAGTTGTAAATACAGTAGAACTGTTAGAAAAACGGTCTTTCACATGTGAAAGATACAGCCGCAATACGTAAGAAGGGTGATTATTTATACGTATCAACACGTACACAGGATGTCATTACAGTGCTACATGTATCTGGAAAAAGATATCGAACGTATTCAAGTGACATCATGTGCTGGTAAACATCCACGTGACTTTTGTGATTGTGGATGATGATATTATCGTCGCAAATCGCTTTTCGGATTCACTAAGTGTACTACCAATTGAACATGCATACGTACAGGATGCGGTATCTACAGTAACAATTCCAGAAGGTGTTTCTATTATTATGAGGAGAAATGAACATGAGTAATATAGGTGTAATTGGATTAGGGTGTCATGGGAAAGAATATTGCATTAAATATGCTAAACCATGGCTACAAGGTAAGTGGATATAATCGTTCTTTCGAACGTACGAAAGTATTAATCGATGAGAACATCCCTGGATTTAGTGGTTTTGAAAAACTAGAGGATTTTGTAAATTCTCTTGAAAAGCCACGTCGTGTATTTTTGATGGTACCAGCTGGCCAACCAGTTGATGATGTCTTATTACAACTCGTTGATCTATTAGATGAAGGAGACATCATCATGGATGGTGGTAACTCTTACTTTGAAGATACAAATCGTCGTCATAAGCAGATGGCTAGCCATGGACTAAAGTACTTTGGTGTTGGTGTATCTGGTGGTGAAGAAGGTGCTTTAAAAGGTCCAAGTATTATGCCATCTGGAGATAAGGATGCGTACGCTTCTGTAGGAAAGATATTGGAAGACATCTCTGCTAAGAAGGATGGAGAACCATGTTGCACATATATTGGACCAGAAGGTAGTGGTCACTATGTAAAGATGGTACATAATGGAATTGAATATGCGGATATGCAGTTACTTGCGGAAACATATTTAATTCTAAAGTACACCGCTGGTTATACAAATAGTGAAATTGCAGATGTGTTAGATCAATGGAATCAAGGAGATGTGCAGAGCTATCTTGTCGATATCACAGTAACTGTGTTACGTGAAAAAGATTCTATTACAGAACATGACCTTGTTGATGTGATTTTTAGATGTGGCAGGAAATAAGGGCACAGGTCGTTGGACAAGTATCGAAGCACTTCGACAAGAATTTAATGCGTCTTTATTAACAGCAGCGTATCAAGCACGTATTATGTCTAACCAACTTGCTTTTACGCGATGCATATCGCAAATGAAAGTGCAATTCATAAGAAGAATGTTGATATTGAGAAGGTACATCAAGCATATAAATTAGCTAAAGACAGTTGCCTTTTGCACAGGGATTCAATTTATATCGTGATGCGTCTAATAAGTATAGTTGGGATTTAAATCTCAAGCAGATTGCGGCTATCTTTTAGAGCAGGATGTATCATCCAAGCAAAGTTATTACAAGATATCATGCATGCATATGATAATGGCGCAGATGATTTACTTCTATATCCAGTATTCAAAAATGAAGTATTAGAAAATACACCAGCACTAAAAGAGATAATTGTACAATCCATTGATTTACCATTACCAGTATTTACTGCTGCACTTACATACATCAACCAATTATCTAGCGTATGTCTAGGTGCAAATATTATTCAGGGCCAACGTGATTTCTTTTGGTGCACATACATATCAAAGAGTCGACCGAGAAGGCTTTTGAACACCATCAGTGGGGCAGTCATGAATAAATTAACACTTACAATATTTGGTGGAACAGGAGACTTAACATATCGTAAGCTTCTACCTGCTATGTATAATCTATTTATCAAAAAAATCAACTTCCTGAAGAGTTCTTAATTACTCCAATTGGAAGACGTGATTACACAGATTTGGATTACCATGAGATTATAGAACCTTGGATTAGCGAGTTTGCCCAAGTAAAGGTAAAAGATGAGCAGTTACAAGCATTCTTTAAACACATTCATTACTTCCGTATGGATTTTACCGATCAAGCTCAATATGAGTTATTAGACCAATACTACGAAGAACATCCAACTGAGAATCATGTTGTTTATCATGCGGTAGCACCAGATTTCTTTTGAAGGAATTACAGATGGTGTCTCTACAATGAAAAAAACATGCATGATCCAAAGATTGTATTGAAAAGCTATTTGGTGCAAGTTTAGAACTTGCAAAATTCCTAAGCAAAAAAATTAGAGAATTTATTTGGTAGTGATCATATCTATCGCATCGATCATTATCTTGGAAAAAGAGATGGTTCGTAACATTCTAACAATTCGTGATGCTAACTTTACTATTTAACAATGTTTGGAACAAAGACAACATTGATTATGTCCAGATTTCTGCGCTGGAAGAAGTTGGTGTTGAAACAAGAGGAAACTATTATGATCACGCAGGTGCTCTGAAAGATATGGTTCAAAAACCATTTATTACAAATTATGAGTATCGTAGCAGTAGATGATCCAACTGGTAATATGAATGAACAACAACTTGAAGTTCTAAAACAACTACGTCCAGTCAATGAACTAAAGATTCAAGACACACTATTGATGGGGCAGTATGAAGGATATAGAGAAGAACTACATGTGGACCCCTGCATCTACTACCGAAACATTTGCGGGATTAAAACTGTTTATTGATAATGAACGTTGGCAAGGTGTACCATTCTATATCCGTACGGGCAAGAAAATGGCTCGACGTGAGATTGAAGTTAAAATCACATTCAAAAGACAGCGTGAAGACGTTGATCCTAATGTACTAGTGATTAAGATTCAGCCGACAGAAGGAGTATATCTTGAATTTAATATCAAGACACCAGGTGAAGATAGTATTACAAAAGCACAGATGGACTTCTGCCAAAACTGTAATTTAATCTTTAAGTTAAACACACCAGAAGCATACGAAAGAATGTTACATGCGTGCATGATTGGTGATAACTCATGGTTTACTAAGTGGGAGATGATTGAATATAGTTGGGAATATATCGATGCCTTAAAACAGATGTATACTGACGCAAATCTTTCAGTCTATACATATCCACAAGGCAGTGTAGAACCGAAAGAACTTTCTCAGCTATATCATAACGATTTTTAAATAATGGAATTAGCCTCATTATTGAGGCTTTTTTTACATGCTATAATTAGGTTAAGGTAAAATGAATATGGTAGAAAACAAAGTTAAAAATTATCTCTGGAGATGGTGTATGGTTGGAAATATAGTTGATAAAAAGATTTTATGGGGAAGAACATGAAATAAAATCTGGTGTAAAACTTTTTTTCTCCTGGTACTAAAAGTATATATTGCTCCACATCAATGGGGAGATGGTGGGGATAAACTTGTTGTCTTAGGAAAATCTAGACATAAAAATAGTCTGATAGAATGTATCATTAAAAAGTAAAACATATTTGTAATTGAGATTGAAAAAATCTACCCATCTAAAAGTTTTGATAGAATGAATTATTCAAAATATCATTGGTGGGGGAAATGATGATGAATGGAAAGAATGTATAGAGAATTACGTAAAAAGATGTAAAGAAATTCCTTTCAAATAATACTAAAATACTTAAAAATGAAACAGTAGAAGAATTTTTATTAAATATAGATAATATGAATACAACGTCTAAAGGACTAATTAGAATCCAAGAAAGTTTGAGTTCAGATATAGAAGATGTTGTCGAGTATTGTAAAAATAAAATAAGAGATAAGAATTGTAAGATATCCAAAGAAGGAAGGAATTGGATATGTATTACTGATGATATTAAAATCATAGTAAATTCATGTAGTAATACGATTGTTACAGTAAAAAGATGTAAAAATGATAGTAGTTACTAAAAATAAAAAGCGGGATGATAACATCTCGCTTTATATGTTTATTACTTAGATACTTGTTCGCCAGCGATTCTACCGAATACTGTAATATCAGCGATAGCGTCAGAACCTAGACGGTTTGTACCGTGGATACCACCAGTAACTTTCACCAGCAGCGTATAGACCAGCGATAGCCTTGCCATCCTTGTCTCAATACTTGAGCGTTAGTGTTGATTACAACACCACCCATTGTGTGGTGAACAGATGGTTGAGAAACCATGATGTAGTATGGACCTTCACCAAAGGCAACTAACTTACCACGCTTGTTAAATTCTAAGTCCTTACCATCAGCAGCGTATTGGTTGTAATCTGCGATAGTCTTCTTTAATGCTTTCAGCGTCAATACCGAAGAAAGCAGCAGCTTCTTCAATTGTATCAGCCTTCACTAAGTGCTTTTTCCTTGATGAGTCTTTCGTATTCTTCAGGGTGAGCTTCCTTAACACCAGAAGCTTCCATAGATGCTTCATCCCAGAACATGTATGAAACGCCACCAGTCTGTTCTGTAACAGCCTTTAGAGATAACGTCACGACGTTCTAGTTCTTCAACGAAACGCTTACCTTCCTTGTTAACAAGGATCGATCTACCAGCTAAACGTACGTCACCAACATATAATAATGTACCTGATGTGATGTCGCATGTTGGATATGTTTGGATATATGACATATCTACTGTAGCTGCACCGATCTTTTTCAGCCATTACAATACCGTCACCAGTACTTCCTGGAGAACATGTAGATAGGATCTTTTCATCCATTTCTGGATTGTATTCCTTACGCATTTCAATGTTAGAACTGAAACCACCTGTCGCAAGAACAACACCCTTAGAAGCTGTGAATGTTACATCACCATCTTTTGTTGTTGCCTTAACGCCAGTAACCTTCTTGTCTGTTTCTACTAATTCAGTAGCCTTTGTGTTTGTTAATACTGTGATACCTAATTCGTCAGCCTTAGCCTTTAACTTCTGGATGATTTCAACACCAGATTCGTTGTGTGGCACTAAGGAACGCATTACGCTGTGTCCACCGAAGAACATCATCTTGTCTTCGAAGTCAACCTTAATGTCATCACGTAACCATTCAGCAGCGCTTAAAGCGTTGTCAGCTAAAAACTCTAACGAGTTCAGGGTTAGCCTTGTAGTCGCCACTCCTTCATGACATCTTCATAGAACTTATCAGCACCATCTTCGATGCCTTCCTTTTTTTGTAACCAGTTACCAGGTGCTGCCATTTCACCACCAGATAGAGCTGTGTTACCACCGATAGCTGCCATCTTTTCAACAACAACAACGGAAGCACCGTTTTTCAGCTGCAGTAATAGCGGCAGTAAGACCAGCTCCACCAGCGCCAATAACTACTACATCGTAGTCTGTCTTTACTGTCTCTTTTTGTTTCTGCTGTAGAACCTGTTTTTTTCAGATTTTGAGCAGCCGGCAAAGGATAAAGCCATAGTTAAAGCTAAAGCCGGAATCAATACTTTTTTTCATATTTACTCTTTTTCCTCCTATAGATATACATGATAATTTTTGCTACTAATAAAAAGTAAAGAGATTTTATACCGCTTACATTACTTTTTATTGAAATTAAATACCGACTTGCAATATTTTTTTCATGAAAGTACATATGAAAATGTAGGTGGAAGCATAAAAAAACCCACTGTTGTGGGTTAAATTAGTGCACCAGACAAGACTTGAACTTGCACGAGTTGCCTCATACGCCCCTCAAGCGTACGTGTCTGCCGATTCCACCACTGGTGCATCGCTCAAATATTATAGCAACCTCCACATCTATCGTCAATGAAAACATCTGTATTTTTAAGTGGGTTTGGGTTGTAATTTATGGCTATAAAATATATAATTTATCCGCTTATGCTTAAAAAGAAGGTGAAGAGAAGATGGATTATCAAAAGATTATTAACATTGTTGTGATTGCTCACGTTGACGCTGGAAAATCAACGTTAGTAGACGCATTCCTCAAACAGAGTCATGTATTTAAAGATAACGAAAAGGTTGTAGACTGCATTATGGACTCCAACGATCTCGAACGTGAAAGAGGAATTACTATTTATTCCAAGAACTGCTCTGTAACATACAAAGACTACAAGATTAATATCGTTGATACACCAGGTCACGCAGACTTCTCTTCCGAAGTTGAGCGTATTATCAAAACAGTTGATACGGTTATCTTGTTAGTAGACTCAGCAGAAGGACCAATGCCACAGACACGTTTTCGTGTTGCAGAAGTCATTAGAAGCAGGTCTTCGTCCCTATCTTATTAATCAATAAGATGGATAAGCAGGATGCTCGTGCTAATGAAGTTATCGATGAAGTATATGAATTGTTCCTCGAACTAAACGCAACAGATGATCAGTTAGACTTCCCAATCCTATTTGGTAAGGCTAGAGAGGGTATTGTTAATTACGAGCAGGATGGTACAAATGAAGATATCGTGCCACTATTTGAAACAATTATCCATCATACACAAGCTTATCCAAACCTGATTGGTGAGCCGGTACAGATGCAAATCAGTGCACTTGCGTATGATGATTATATTGGACGTTTAGGAATTGGACGTGTATATAAAGGTACATTAAAGGCTGCGACATCTTATACAGTATGTAATGCGGATGGTAGTGCACACCAAGGAAAGACAAATCAGATCTTTATCTACAAGGGATTAAGTCGTATTCCAGTCGAAGAAATCCAGTGTGGTGAAATCTGTATGATTTCTGGTATCCCTGATATTAATATTGGTGATACACTCTGTCCCTCAAGGTGCCCCTGATCCAATGCCAATGTTAAAGATTGAAGAACCAACGCTTTCCATGAACTTCATGGTTAATGATTCTCCATTTGCTGGACAAGTTGGTAAGTTTGTAACTTCACGTAATATTCGTGAACGTTTAGATAAAGAACTTGAAGTAAACGTTGGTTTAAAGGTTGAAGATACAGATTCTACAGATACATTCAAGGTATCTGGTCGTGGTGAATTACACCTAACAATCTTACTAGAACAGATGCGTCGTGAAGGCTTTGAAATTGCAGTATCACGTCCTGAAGTTATTATGAAGAAGATTGATGGTGTTACATGTGAACCTATCGAAGAAGTTGTAATTGATGTTCCTACAGAATATTCTGGTTCTGTTATCTCTGCCCTCAATGTACGTAAGGGTATCCTTTCTGACATGGAAGAAATTGGTACATATACACGTATCACTTATAAGTGTCCTACACGTGGATTAATCGGATTTAGATCCGACTTCATCAATATGACACATGGTGAAGGTACAATGGTACAGCGTTTAGATGGTTATGAACCATTTAAGGGTGAGATTCCACAGCGTGAAAATGGTGCCCTCATTTCTACTGAAACAGGTAGTGCTATGACATACGCTCTTTGGAATATTCAGGAACGTGGTCAGTTATTCATCGGTGCACAGACACCTGTTTATGAAGGTATGATTATCGGTGTATCCGCTAAGAATATGGATATGGGTGTTAATCCAATCAAGAATAAGAAGATGACAGCTGTTCGTTCCACTGGTAACGATGAAGCGATGAAGCTTGTTCCACCACGTATCATGTCATTAGAAGCTGCGATTGAGTTTATCAACGATGATGAACTCGTAGAAATTACACCAGAAGATATTCGTATTCGTAAGAAGTATTTAACCGAAATCGATCGTAGAAGACACGCTCGTGAAATCGGAAAGATTGAATCTGAAATGTAATTGGTTTATCCTGTTATCGAAAGATAGCGGGATTTTTTTCTTTCAGAGGTCATGAAGATGAAAATAGAAGAATTATTAGAAGAGTTGAAAAAGATCCACGGAATAAAGAATATACAAAGAACGGATACAGTCCTATCTTACAGGTAGATGCTAGCGCAAAAATCTTAATTATTGGGCAAGCTCCAGGGTCACATGTAGAAAGATCTGGAATCCCTTTCGATCGATCAATCTGGTATTCGTTTACGTAAGTGGATGGGTATTGATGATAAAGAATTCTATAGCAAGGATATCGCAATCTTACCAATGGACTTCTATTATCCTGGTAAGGCAAAAAAACAGGTGATTTACCACCACGCAAGTTTATTGCGCAAGAATATCATGAGAAGTTTTTAAAGTTAATGCCAAATATTGAATTGACGTTGTTGGTTGGAAAGTATTCTATCGATTATTATCTTGGAAAAAAAGAAAAAGAAGAATCTAACAGAAACAGTAGAAAAGCTATCAAGAATATTTACCAAAGTACTTTCCCTAATTGTTCATCCAAGCCCACTGAACTTTAGATGGCTTGGTAAGAATCCTTGGTTTGAAGAGAAGGTAGTGATTGAACTACAAAAACATGTAAAGAAAATTCTAAAATAGAAGCCACAGAAATGTGGTTTTTATGATATTTCTGTATATATTTAATAAAGTATATATGATGAGCAAAGGTCGCTAAGGTGTATAATATTTATCATAAGTAGAAAAAGATAACTATCATTTGACAGGAGGTATCGTAATGAAATGTGCAATTTTTTTATGGCAGATGGATTTGAAACCTGTGAGGGTCTCATCACGGTTGATTTATTACGTCGTGCAGGTTTAACTATTGATATGATTTCAATGAATGAGACACTGACAGTCACGACATCCCATCAAGTGAAGATAGAGGCTGATAAAGTATTTAGCGAGTTTCAAAATGAATATGATGTTATGATTTTGCCAGGTGGAAAATTAGGTACAGAAAATCTTGAAAACAATCAGAAACTCGTTGATTTATATGAAGCACATTTTAAAGCAGGGAAGTTATCCTGTGCAATTTGTGCAGCACCATCAATTTTAGGTCATCGTGGTTTACTACAAGGTAGAAAGTATACTTGTTATCCAACTTTCGATGAACCAAGCTTTAATGGTGAATACCAACAGGTATTGGCTGTCAAAGATGGTAACTTGATTACAGGTCGTGGTATGGGTGCGACGATTGATTTTGCATTAAAAATTATTGAGACACTCTGTGATAAACAGACATTAGAAAACGTAAAGAATGGGATTCAGTATGAACACTCATTCTTACAATCAGAATAGGAGTAAGAATATGAGCGCAGCAGAAAGATTAATACGTTATTGCAAGATTGATACACAATCAAATCCTGCAAATGAACAAGAAACACCTTCCTCAAAGAAACAATTTGATTTAGCAAATGTACTTGTTGAGGAATTAAAAGGAATTGGGATTACAAGATGTATCCGTTGATGAACATTGTTATGTATACGCAAAGCTACCATCAAATACAGATAAAGTAATTGATACAGTAGGCTTTATTGCACATATGGATACAGCCCCTGATTTTAGTGGCACCAATGTAAATCCACGTATCATTGAAAAACTTTGATGGCAATGACATTGCTTTTAAATCCAGAGGTAACATTATCGATGGAACGTTTCCCATGGATGAAGGAATTTAAGGGGAAGCGTTTAATGGTAACGGATGGCACGACATTACTTGGTGCAGATGATAAGGCTGGTATTACATCCATTATGGAAGCTCTTGTATACTTGCATGAACATCCAGAAGTAAAGCATGGTGAGATTGCGATTGGATTTACACCGGATGAAGAAATTGGAAATGGTCCACGCTTCTTTGATGTAAAGAAGTTCGGTGCTAAGTTTGCTATACGATGGATGGCGGAACAGTACGTGAATTATCAGATGAAACATTTAATGCGGCATCTGCAGTATTACATTTCAAAGGACGTTCCATTCACCCAGGTTCCGCAAAGAATCGTATGATTAATGCGGCAAAGCTTGCATGTGAATATCAAGCAATGATGCCTGCACATGCAGTACCTGAACATACAGAGTTATGGGAAGGTTTTATCCATCTTCATGATATGAAGGGTGATGTAGAAAAATGCAGAATTAGAATACATTATTCGTGATCATGATTATCAAAAAGTTAACAGCGAAGAAAGAGTTAATGTTAAAGGCAGCTGAATTTATCAATACAAAGTATGGAGAAGGTGCTGTCTCCATTGAAATCAAGGATAGTTATCGTAATATGAAGGAAGTATTGATAAAAGATCCAACTGCTGTTGTGATTGCGAAAAAGTCCATGGAAGAGTTAGGAATTCATATTCTACAAGAACCAATCCGTGGTGGAACTGATGGTGCGCAACTTTCCTTCATGGGACTACCATGTCCTAATATTGGTTGTGGTGGTGGAAACTTCCATGGTCGCTTCTGAATATTGTGTCATCGATGAATTAGAATTATCTGTACAAGTAATCTTGAAGATTATTCAGAACGTAGCAGAGGTGTAATATGATTTGTACATGTACAATTAATCCTTCGTTAGATTATTACATGGAGTTTTCAGAACCGCTTGAAGCAGGTAAAAACAAATCGTTCTGATTTGGAATACTATGAAGCGGGTGGTAAGGGTATCAATATTTCTATTGTTTTTAAGCAACTTAGGTGTTCCATCACGTGCATTTGGTTTCCTTGGTGGATTTACAAAAGATTTCTATATACGTTTATTAACGAAATATCAGGATATTCGTCCTAACTTCTCTTATATTGATGGAAATACACGTATCAATGTAAAAGTGTAATTCTACAACTGACACAAACATGAATGCATGTGGTCCGTATATTCAAGATAAAGATTTAGATAATCTTGCGGGAAAAACTAAATACTCTATATGAAAAATGATGTTCTTGTATTGGCTGAAATACACCATCTTATACCGTTGAACATATGGTATCTATCTTAAAGAAGTTGCAGGCAGATGGCATCAAGGTTGTATTGGATACAGATGCTCAGCTTGTAAGGAGTATGTTATCAACAGAGATTTTCTTATTGAAGACAACAAAGGAAGAAGTAAAAAGAACTTGTATCCTATCCTGTTGAAACAGTCGATGATATGAGCCGTGCAGCGAAAGAATTACATGCACAAGGTGTAGAAAAATGTTATGGTTTTAGATACGGATGGAAATGCAGTACTTGCTTGTAAGGAAGGCACTTTCCAGTGTGATGTATTAGATCCAACAACGATTGTAAATACAGTAGGAACTGGAGATTCTCTCGTTGCGGGATTCTTGATGGAATATAACCGTTCCAGAAATATCGTTGATAGCTTCCGCTTTGGGGCATCTTGCGGTTCTGCGACAGCATACTCTAAGGGTATGGCTACACGTGAAAAGATTGAATCTTTTTCCCATTCTGTCGAAGTAAGAAAAAAATAGATTGAGTTTTTCAAAATTGTGCTATACTAAAAACGCAAAAGAAAAAGAGGTATCAAATGAAAAATCTTAACATGCTTATTAGCAGTCGTATTACTAGCAGGCTGTTTCAATAAAACTGAGAGTAAGAAGAACACATCTACAAGTGAAACTTCAAATACACTCACAATCACAAATCCAATCAAATTAAATTCCACAAAGGCAGATATGAAAGGTTATAAGTGGATTCGCAATGATGTCGCAGATTTCCAACTTATCACATTGAAAGAATCTCTACGTATGTTTGAAGAGGGTGGAACAGGTATTCTTTATTACGGATATGATGAATGTGCTTGGTGTAACCGTGCTGTTCCAGAGTTAAATGAAGTCGCAAAGGAATTAAACTTAACAATTTATTACGTCGACGCTTCTGCGAAAGTTGAAAAAGATGACTACAAGAAGTTACTAGAATACATTGATCCAGTATTAAAGGTAAATTCATCTGGTGAAAAAGGCTTCTATGTGCCAGCAGTTATCGGTGTAAAGAATGGTAAGCTGGTTGATTATCATGTATCACTTTTAGATGATTTTGAATTATCAAAGGATGATCCAGATAAACAATTGTCCGATGCACAAAAACAAGAATTACAGGATATCTATCGCAAGATTGCGAAAGAAGTCGCTGACTAATGAAGCGAAGGTTTGACCATCTGGTTAAACCTTTTTACTTTTCAAGTAACATCCTACATTGAAGTGTAGCGATGATTATGCTATTTTAAGTGCAAAGATGAGGGAAGTATTATGCCGAAATTATTAACAGTTATCGTTCCTTGTTATAACGAAGAAGAAAACATCAAATATTTCTACGAAGAATTTTGTAAGAATGACGCTTACTTTTTAAAACATGCAATCATGTATCAATTGATTTTCGTGGATGATGGTTCAACAGATGGAACTGTTACAGAAATCAAGAACTTACACCAAAAAGGATAAGCGTGTAAAACTGCTCTCATTTTTCTCGCAACTTTGGCAAGGAAGCCGCAATCTATGCAGGCCTACAACATGCCTCAGGAAACTTAGTTGCGATTATGGATGTTGACTTACAAGATCCGCCATCATTACTCCCACAGATGATTGATGAGATTTTTGCGGGCGCAGATCAAGTTGTTGCTAGACGTACTGCACGCCAGGGGGAACCACGCATTCGTTCTTGGTTTGCAAAATTATTCTATAAAATCTTAAATTGTTTCTCACAGACAAAAGTAATGGATGGTGCAAGAGACTATCGTGTTATGAATACACGCGTTGTGGAAGCTGTTCTTTCCGTTACAGAAAAGAATCGATTCTCAAAAGGGATCTTTAGTTGGGTTGGTTTTAACACGAAGTGGGTTGCATATGAAAATGTACAGCGTAAATACGGTCAAACCAAGTGGTCATTTTGGCAGTTATGGAAATATGCATTTGATGGCATAACTGCGTACTCTACAGCACTTTTATCGATGTCGTCCTTTGTTGGAGTGCTGTTTTTGTGTCCTTTCATTTTTGATGATTATATTTGTTGTAATCCGTAAGCTAATGTTTGGTGATCCAACTGCTGGTTGGCCATCACTGGTATGTATTATCTTACTAGCATCTGGACTACAACTATTGTCCATTGGTGTGATTGGCCAATACCTAGCAAAGACATATATGGAAGTAAAGAATCGTCCAGTATATATCGTAAAAGAAAAACTATAGGAAACCTGCAATGATAAAGAAACAGCTATATGAATCGGATAGTGTCGATTTGAGGATTCGGGAAGTGATTCCAGTTTCATTTTTTAATCGTTCACCAAAGTCGATTGTTTATAGCATTTATCGTCATGGAGATTATGAGTGTATTGGTGAATGTGATTTACGCTTTGGCATGGATGAAGAATTATACTATGCAGGAAATATAGGTTATCGAATCTATGATGAATTTCGTGGAAACCATTATGCCTATCATGCATGCCAATTGTTACTTCAAATCGCAAAAGAAGAGTATCATTTTCACAATGTGATTATTACATGTTCACCAGACAATATCGCAAGTGATAAGACAATACAATCCCTACATGCAGAGCTACTGCAGACAGTGAATGTTCCAAAGAATCATTGGCTATATCGGCGTGGTGAGAAAGTGAAGAACATTTATTTATTAACACTCTAATTTAGAGAATTCAAAGGAGTTTGATATAATACTTTTATGAAGAAATTATGGCGAGTACTGACAGGTCGATTAATGGTAGTGATTCCACTGCTCCTATTACAGTTGGGATTTTTTTGTAATACTGTTTTATGGTTCTACAACTTATGGAACTGCAATGCCAGTGCTTGATATCTTAGCGCTGATTATCGCAATCTATATTATCAATCGAAGAAACGATCCATCGTATAAGATTGGTTGGTTATTATTGGTATTAGCTGCACCAGTGATTGGGGTTCCACTTTTATCTGATTACAGGAAACCGTAAGGTGCCGAAAAAACTACATCATGGAACCGTACGTGCAACACGTTCCCTTTCAGATCTAATCAAACCAGATGAATCGATACTTGATGATATCCACGATGAAGACGCAAAACATGATCTTCCGTTATGGGATTCGCGGTGGTGGATTTCCAGTTTATGAACACACAACAAGCACCTATTTCAAGAGTGGTGAAGAATGGTACCCAGTATTTAAAAAAGAGCTTTCTAGCGCAAAGCACTTTATCTTTCTAGAGTACTTTATTATTAATCAAGGTTGGATGCTAGATGATTTGGTTTCGTTACTTGAAGAAAAAGTAAAACAGGGTGTCAAAGTTATCATGATCTATGATGACTTTGGGAGCATTGGATATCCCAATTCACTTTGATAAACAACTTCAAAAACGTGGAATTGAAACTTATCGTTTCAATAAGATACGTCCATCTTTAGCAGCTCTTATGAATAACCGTGACCACCGTAAGATTACGGTGGTAGATAACCGTGTTGCCTTTACAGGTGGTGTGAATATCTCGGATGAATACATCAATCGACATCGTCGTTTTGGTTATTGGAAAGATAGTGCCATCATGGTTGAAGGGGATGCAGTATGGTCCTTTACATGTATGTTTCTAGGGATGTATACCTATGTTCGTGGCACAAATGATAGTATTGATTACGAACAGTATCGCTTGCAGTATGAATATCCTGCGAATACAAAGGGTTTCTATCAACCATACTCCGATACCCCTACAGATGAAGAACCATTTGCGTTAAATGTGCATTTAAATATGATTCAACATGCAAAGGAATATATCTATATCGACGCACCTTACCTAATCCTAACGGAGTCAATGAAGACTGCACTGAAGATGGCTGCGAAGAATGGTGTAGATGTGCGTATTTTAACACCACATATTCCTGATAAAAAACTTGTATTCCAGATTACCCGTGGACATTATTTCGATTTAATTTCAAACGGTGTTAAAATCTATGAGTACACACCGGGCTTCAATCATGCCAAGAATATGGTGGCTGATGATAAATTCGGTATCGTGGGTACAGCGAATACAGACTATCGTAGTTACTTCCTACACTTTGAAAATGGTGTTGTGATGTATGATACAGATGCTGTATACAAGATGAAAGAGAATTTCTTAGAGGCGCTTGCAGTATCACAAGAAGTTAAATTTGAAGATGTACGTGATACTGTATGGATTGTAAAAGTATTCAGAGCGATTCTAAATGTTTTTATTCCACTAGTATAAAGAAGAGGTTATATGGAAAAGATTGGTTTAGTATTGGAAGGTGGCGGTATCCGTGGAGCGTATACTGCAGGTGCCGTAAAGTGGTTAAACGATAACAATATTACATTTGATTATGGTGTTGGTATTTCAAGTGGTTCAGTATATCTTGCCCTCTATTGGCAAGGCGAAACAAAGATTGCCTATGATTTAGCAACAAAATACTCTATCGCACCAGATATCGTTGGTTTTAAGGCATTGTTAAAAGAAGGCCATTTTGTGGCATACAATCATCTATTCAATGATGTATTAAAGAAGGAAGCACATATGACAATTCAGCCGTTATTAGATCAAAAGGCAAATATTGAAGTGGGTTGTTATGTGCTAGATGAAGGTAAGACAGTATACTATGGCATTGATGAAATGGATGATAGTATGCAAGTATTGTTAGGTAGTTGTGCACTTCCAATCGCTTCCGCGATTGTAAACTATCGTGGTAAGAAGTTACTCGATGGTGGTATTACAAAGATGATTCCGATTGAACGTGCATTAGAACAAGGTTGTACAAAGACACTTATCATTACTACAAAGCCAAAGGACTATGTTCGTAAGCCAGCAAGTAAGTTCGTGGAATTCTTAATGCGTATTATCTATCATAAGTGTCCACAGATGGCGAAAGACTATCATGTTCGTCATTTAAACTACTATCATCAAGTTGAGATTATCAACCAACAAGTTGAACAGGGTAAAGCAGTACATATCCTACCATCAAAGAATATCAAGGTATCTCGCTATAAGGGTGATGTTGAAAAGACAAAGGCCTTATATGAACTTGGCTATAACGATATGGAAGCTAGACGTGAAGAAATCTTGAAGTTCTTAGGAAAATAGAAGAAAAAAGTCCGATTATTCGTCGGACTTTTCATTTAGGTATTTTTGATAATTTGTAGCACTTAATACGTTTTCCTTTGGCATATTTTTCTCATCTGACCAACTTGCTAGATATAGTGCGTAATACTCGTCATAAGTTAGATTGGAATCAACGATAGCCTTAGCTAGTGATTTGCCTAAGTAACGCAACTGGTTTGTTTCAGACTTATTGCCTGTAATCGCTGCTTTTGAAACAGGATAACGTAAGATAAATCCATATTCTGTTGCGTTTTCTTTGAGCCATTGATAGGTGTTTGTCTGTGAGAAGGCACCACCTTCATATGTAGGACTTACATCTGCAGCGTAACCTGTCTGTTGTTCGGATTGTCCAGGGACATCCGCATATAAACTGGCTACATCTGCGTTATAGGAATTATAGATATCCTTTAATGTTTGGTAGGATACATATCCTGTTGACGCAAAGAATGGAACTTTGTTTTTGGATACTTGCGGCAGAAAGTGCTTCAAAGTTCTTAGCAGCTTCTGTGCGTAACTGTACACCTTGTGATGCGTATTGAAGATCGATTGTCTGTAAATCTTCTGGTGCGTATTCTGCTGGTAGATTATTCTTCTGATTTACATATACTGTGATGGATGCAGGATCAGATACGATATGTAATGTATTTGATTCAATGAACTTATTTGATAATGTGAAAGAATCTTTGGAGTTTGTATCACGATGTAGTACACAATCATCGATATATACTTTTTCATCCCATTGATAATCGAATACGAGTAGTGGTGTTATTTCCCAATATTCTAGATTCTTAAAGAGATTGAGAATCTGTGCTTGTTCATATCCCTTATCCTTAAGGCGACTTGCAAGTAAGAAGTCTTCAGCGGTTAATGCACGATTATCTTTTACAGATGTGTAAAGTTCTAAGTAATCCACGTTCAGTGTCTTTTTATCAAGTGCATTCGCAAGTGATACGGAGTAGTATCGATTGTCCAAGATTTCCTTTGTGAGTCTTTCATTTTTGATTTCTTTGATTTGTGTATTGGTATAGCCAAGACCCTTTAACTTTGAATTGGTAATCATATTTGGCAGTATGAGTGCTGTTACCAGAATACAAAGAACAATCACAAGTCCAATCAAAATTTCAGGACGAATACGACGTCTTGGTTTTTTGCGTTTTCTTGGTGGATTGACTGTACCGCTACTGTGCTGTACTCTTTGGGGATTTTTATTATAGTTTGTCATAGTTCACCTCAAATTCTTTCCATATTGATGAAGTAGGGGTTGCTTGTACTACGATAGGTGTTTTTAAAGTTGGGTGTGGGAATGTTAAGCGGAATGCATACAATCCAATCGGACCTTTTGTTGTATGTGGATTGTATCGTCGATCGTGAATGAGTGGTAATTTGCGACTAGCGAATTGAACGCGAATCTGATGCGATCGACCTGTACCAAGTATGATGTGTACAAGTGACTGTCTTCCTCTTTGGTCAACGACTTCATAGGATAGATGACATTTCTTGCCATGGTTTGGGTCAGTCACACTGACGGTATTGGTACGAGTATCCTTGGATAGATAATCTTCTAATGTATCACTCTTCTTTGTAGGAATACCGTCGAGAATTGCGAGGTATTCTTTCTTTAGTTGGTGTGTTCGAACAGACTCGGATAAACGACCAGCTGCTTTTGGAGGTCTTCGCAAATACCATGACGCCACCAACAGGACGATCTAATCGATGTACTAGACCGCAATATACGTTACCTGGTTTTTGATATTTCTCTTTGAGATATTCTTTGCACATGGTTAATAAATCCATGTCGTGAGAATCATCTTCCATGACAGGAACATTGATTGGCTTTTCCACGCATAAGACGTGGTTATCTTCGTAGAGGACGTTAATCATTTTCTCTGCCAACTACCATAGATTCCGCATGGGAGTAGTAAATCACGATTTGCGATTGGAAGGGCAATTTCGCCAGTTTCCACTAATACCATTTGGATGATCTGGCAAAATCATCGTACGAAGTGTATTATCTAAAACAATGGAAGAAAAACCAGTGGTATAGCTATTGATTAAGAAGAATAATGCGTCTTTATCAAGAATTTCTGCACAAGCTTGGATTAGCTTTGTGACTTCTTTTTCAAACTTCCACATCTCACCATTTGGACCTCTTCCATAGGAAGGTGGATCCATTAGGATACCATGATAGGTATGTCCACGGCGCTTTTCACGTTCAACGAACTTCAAACAATCATCAACGATAAAACGAATTTTATGATTTTGAAGACCACACAAGTCACGATTTTCTTTTGACCATTGCACCATACCTTTGGATGCGTCTACGTGTACCACTTCTGCAGCACCAGCCTTGGCACATGCCATGGTAGCACCACCAGTGTAGGCAAAAAGATTGAGGACACGAATCTCTTCATTTGGATATTTCTTAATTAAATCAGACATCCAATCCCAGTTTACTGCTTGTTCAGGGAATAAGCCTGTATGTTTAAAACCAGTTGGAGATACCTTGAATGTTAGATCTTTATAATTGATTGTCCATGACTCTGGAAGCTTCTTGCGATACTCCCAATGACCGCCACCTTTATCAGAGCGATGATAGATGGCATCTGTATCTTGCCATAGGTTTGTATTCTGCTTTTGCTGGCCAGATTGCCTGTGGGTCTGGACGTCTTAAAAACGATACCTTTCCACTGCTCTAATTTCTCGCCATTTCCTGCATCAAAGCAGGTATAATCTTTCCATTGATTTGCTATTCTTGCCATGGGGTTACCTCTTTGCTCATTATACCATGAACTGCACGCTTTCCTTAGGGGTTTCAGAAAAGAAAATAATATATTTACATTGTGCTACAGCCCCTCATTGAGGGTAGTCAATGGTATAATAGAACCTACGGGAAATAGATTCACCGAAAATGTTATTTTGAATCAAAATGAAGTAATGCAGAATGTGGAGTATGTAGCGATGATTGATATAAATAGTTTAAAATGAAAACCAAAAAGATGCGGTCTTATCGAAAGAAAAATACCTGAGAATTATTGCGGGTGCAGGTTCAGGTAAGACGAGAGTTTTAACGATGCGCATTGTGCATTTGATTGAAGATGAAAATGTTTGGCCAACAAAGATTTTTGGCAATTACATTTACCAACAAAGCAGCGAATGAGATGAAAGAGCGTGTTCGTAATATGCTTGCTAGTCAGACAAGTGCACCATGGGTAAGTACCATTCACTCCTTATGTGTACGTATTCTTCGCGAAGATATTATTGCGATGGGATATCCACGTAACTTTACTATCATGGATACAGAAGACCAAAAGTCTGTACTGAAGGAAGCATATAAGTTACAAGGTATTGATGCGACAACATATTCTTATAGTTCTATGTTAGACTACATTGCCAATAATAAAACAGCAGATATTACACCAGAAAGAGCGCTTGTTTTAGCTGGTGATTATCATGCGGATAAAGTAAAGGCAGAGATTTATTCTTTCTATGATAAACGTCAAAGAGATTTATATGCATTAGACTTTGATGATTTGATTTTTATGGACTGTACGCATGTTTGCTAAATTCCCAGAAATCTTAGAAAAGTGGCAAAGACATTTTAACTATATCTTGTAGATGAGTTTCAGGATATCGATAAGAAACAGTATGAATTAATTAACCAATTAACCGGTCCCTATGAATCACTTACTTGTAGTAGAGTGATCCAGACCAGACAATCTATACGTGGCGTGGTGCGGATGTAAATATCATCATGAACTTCGCTAAAGATTATCCACAAGCGAAAACAATCATTTTAAATGAGAATTATCGTTCTGTTGAGGCAATCCTCAATGGTGCAAATTCCGTTATCAAAAATAATAAATACCGTGTGGATAAAGAACTCTTTACCAATCGTCATAGCGATGAGAAGATTACCCATTATTCTGCAGCGAGTGATGAATATCAAGCAGCTTGGATTGCAGGAAAGATTTCTAGTTTACATCGTGAAGGCAAGAGTTATCATGACATTGCGATTTTATATCGTTCCAACTACTTATCTCGTTCCTTAGAAAAAGCGCTGCTTGATGAAAGAATTCCATACATCATCTATGGCGGTACACGCTTCTATGAACGTCAGGAAGTTAAAAGATGCACTATGTTATCTACGTATGGTAACAACGGCAGATGATCTTGCATTACAACGTATTCTCAACCGTCCTAAGCGTGGGGTTGGAAATAAGACGATGGATTTAATTGTGGAAACTGCAAGAGCAAGAAATACTACTATGTACGAAGTGTTAAAAGATACTCTCTATTTAGTGGCAAGATGTTAACAACAATGGAGAACTTCGTAAACATGGTTGAATCATGGCGTAAACGCGCAAATAGCGGTGAGGTAGAAATCTTCAAACTATTTGAACAAATCATCGAAGAAAGTGGTTATCGTGCGATGTTAACGGAAGCCAAGGAACAAGATCGTATTGAAAACTTAAAAGAATTGATTGATGACGTCAAAGAATTCTCTGAGACATATCCAGAAAGTACATTAGATGAATACTTGCAGTTAGTATCCCTCTATGGCGACCGTGAAGAAACACTGGCAAGTGACTTTGTGCAGTTGATGACAGTCCATGCGGCTAAGGGTTTGGAGTTTGATACTGTGTTTATTTCAGATATGAATGAAGGTATCTTCCCAAATGAAAGAGCAGTAAATGAAAGTCATCGTGGTGTGGAAGAAGAAAGACGACTTGCGTACGTTGCCTTTTACAAGAGCTAGAAATAAACTCTACCTAACAGAAGCAGGTGGATTCTCAATGATTCTTCAACGTGTACGAACGACTTCACGATTTATCGAGGAAATCGATGCAGAATATATTGAACATTTAGGTTCTAGTATGCATGCAGGTAATACACAAAGAGAGGTGCGTTTATCAGATAGACTATTTGATAATAGTGCTTCATCCTTTACGCAACAGATGGCAAAGGCAAAACCTTCAGGATTAAAGAAAGGTGATACAGTCATTCACGCAAAGTTTGGTGAAGGCTTAGTCATCAGTATCAAAAATGAGATTGCGGAAATCGCATTCCCATATCCATTTGGCGTCAAGAAGGTGGCAGCAGGACATCCAAGTATCAAAAAGAAGACAGATTTAAGGAGTTAACATGAGCGAAGATAAATTAGAACTTATGCGACAGATGGTCGCACAGTTAAATCAAGCAGCTGATGCATACTATGACGGTAAGGCAGAACAGATGACAGACTATGAATGGGATGACTTATTTGATCGACTGAAAAAAATTAGAAGAAGAAACTGGTGTTGTGTTAGAAGACTCTCCAACAATGAAAGTCTCTAGCGACCATACCGCAGGCCAAAAAGAGGCTCATGAATTCTTGGCTTTATCACTTGCGAAAAACAAAGAAGCCAGAAGAAATTGAAAAGTGGGCAGAAGGAAAAACCGATCTGGATTTCATGGAAACTAGATGGTTTAACACTAGTGGTGACATATGATAATGGCAAGTTAAGCAAAGTTGTTACCCGTGGAGATGGTCATGTTGGTACAAACATTACCCATTTATCCACGGCAATCCATGGAATTCCACAGACTATCTCTGAAAAGGGACATCTTGTTATCCGTGGTGAAGCGGTAATTTCATACGAAGACTTTAATCAGTTTGTGATGGAGTCTGGCGAAGATTACGCAAATCCAAGAAACCTTGCGTCCGGTTCATTAACCCTAAAAGATATCGAAGAAGTAAAGAAACGTCAGATTCATTGGATTCCATTTACACTTGTGTACACGGAAGAAGAAATTACATCTTGGGGCAAGCGTATGGACTATATGGAGAAGCTAGGTTTCCAAGTTGTAGAACGTGAATGTGTTGAACATCCAATACTTGCAAATATCAATGCAGAAATCGACAAGTTTACAAAGAAGGTTACTAACGCAATCAATCCATATCCAGTGGATGGTCTGGTTGTTGTCTATGATGATACAGAATATGCGTCAGGTGGGTCTATAACAGGACACCATGCGACTAGAGCGGGTTTTGCGTTTAAGTGGCAAGATGAATCAGTACTATCCAAACTCGAACATATCGAGTGGTCTTGTGCAGCATCTACCATTACACCAGTAGCAGTTTTTTTGAACCAGTAGAAATCGAAGGTACAACCGTAAAACGTGCATCCCTCTGCAATATTAGTGAATGTAAACGTTTGGGAATTGGGGGATGCAGGTAGTGAACTGGAAGTCATCAAAGCAAATAAGATCATCCCAAAAGGTCATCAGTGTGAAACATGCGGTTGGAAGTTTCCATATCCCAGAAACCTGTCCTGTATGTCATAGTAAGACAATTGTGGATATGAGTGAGCGTGGCACAGAAACACTCAAATGTACAAATCCAAGCTGTCCGGCTAAAAAAACTGAAGAAATTCAATCGCTTTGTATCAAAGGCAGGCATGGATATCGATGGTATCTCAGAACAAACACTAGCAAGATTTATCAATGAGGGATGGATTACAAAAGTATGGAGATATCTTCCGCTTATCCAAACACCACGAAGAAATAACAGATTTAGAAGGGTTTGGTGAAAAAGTCAGCAACGAATATCATGGAATCAATCGATCGAGCAAGAGAGATTGACGAAACAAAACTTGTTTATGCCCTGAATATTCCTTTGATTGGTAAAGATGTCGCAAAACGATTACTCTCTGTCTATCCATTTAGAGAACTGGTTAGTATCGCAAGAAACACAGAGACAACCGAAGTATTTAGTTCCATCGATGGAATTGGACCAGAAAAGTCTAATGCCTTTGTCAGCTGGTGTAAGGATCCAGAAAAACATTGCTCAACTGGAAGACCTATTAGATGAAATTACTGTACAACGTACAAATACAGTTGCAAGTGGTAATCTTTGTGAAGGACTAACCTTTGTTGTGACAGGGGATGTACATCATTACGCAAATCGTAATGAGTTAAAGGCCTACATTGAATCACAGGGTGGAAAGGTAACAGGTTCTGTATCCAAATCAACCAATTATCTAATTAATAACGATGTGACTTCGTCATCATCCAAAAATACAAAAGCAAAAAAACTCAACATTCCAATTCTTTCAGAAGAAGAGTTTATTGCCCGTTTTGTTAAGGATTGATAACATTGATAAAATCGCTATTTAACGCTAAAAATATATCAGCGAGAAACGAGGTATAAATCATGGTAGAAAGCAAAGATAGAGAATACTTCCAAAAAGTTAGCAAACCAACTGATGTTTAACATATCAGACGAAGAAGCAGACGAACTAGCTAAGGAGTTTGGTACGTTAGAAAAGCAGTTTGCGCTTATGGAAGAAATTAATACAGACGGTGTAGAGGAAATGATTTATCCGTTTGAAGAACCAACAACATACATCCGTCATGATGAAGCAGATCATGTGATCTCTCAAGATGATGCGATGAGAAATGTAACGAAGAAATTGGAAGGACATTTTGTTCTACCAAAGGTGGTGAAGTAATGATTAAAGATATGGTAAATCATCCAGCAGATAGTACTGCTCGCTGTGAAGAAGCTTACGCAAAAAGCACAGGAATTACAAGATAAACTAAATGCAGTTATCACATTTGTCGATCCAGCGATCGATTAGCACAACTACCAGAAGGTGGTTTACTGCATGGTGTTCCAATCGCAATCAAGGATAATGTAAATACAAAGGGAATTCGCACAACTTCAGGTTCACGTATTCTCTCTAACTACTTCCCAATCTATGATGCAACAATCACGAAGAAATTGCGTGAAGCAGGTGCAGTATGTATTGCGAAGTCATCCATGGATGAACTTGCGATGGGTGGCACAAACTTAACATGCTTTACAGGTGCAGCACACAACCCATGGGATACACGTCGTATGACAGGTGGATCTTCTGGTGGCTCTGCAGCACTTGTGGCAGCAGGTGTTGTACCAATGGCAATCGGTTCAGATACAGGCGACTCCGTTAGAAAAACCTGCATCTTATTGTGGTGTTGTTGGTGTAAAACCAACATATGGAAGAATCAGCCGCTACGGTATTATTCCATACGCATCTTCATTAGACCATGTAGGTTACTTTACAAGATCCGTCGAAGACGCATGCATTACATTAGAAGTACTGGCAGGACGTGATGATTTAGATGTTACTTCATCAAATCGTCCAGTTGAACATTACACAGATGCACTCAATGATAGTATCCAAGGTAAGAAGATTGCGATTCTTGGGAATGTCATCGATAGTGTATCTAATCCAGAAACAGTGAAGATGTTTAACGGACTTGTAGATAAGCTCAAGGCAGCAGGTGCTGTGGTAGATATGTATCACTTTGATGAGAAGCTCATGCGTGCAATCTTGCCTACGTACTATACAATCGCTAACTGTGAAGCAGCTTCCAATCACTCAAACCTAGACGGTATTCGTTTCGGTGTTCGTGAAGATGGTGCTGATATGCAGGAAATCATGACAAACTCACGTACAAAGGGCTTTTGGACCTTTGATTCGTAGAAGATTTGTGATTGGATCCTATGGCTTATTTGAAGCGAACCAAGAGCGTATCTTCCGTAAGGCACAGAAGGTTAGACGTTTAATTGTCAATGCGATGAAGGAATGCTTTAAGGAATATGATTGTATTCTCGCTCCAGCCAGTGGCACAATCGCACCATTCATTGATGAAATCAATAACGATGATAAGTTATCAACTGACTATTTAGTAGCAGAAAACTACATGGCAATGGCAAACTTCTCTGGAGACCCATCGATGACAGTCCCAATGGGGTTTGAAGAAGGTTGTCCAATTGGTGTAAACCTAACATGCCTAGCATGGCATGAGAGCACTAATGTTTACAATTGCAAAGGCAATTGAAGATATCACAGGTTTAAAAGGATTTGCAGACGGAGGTGAAATAATGGAATACGAAGCAACCATAGGTATTGAAATTCACTGTCAGTTAAAGACAAACACAAAGATGTTCTCTGGTGCGCCAACTTCCTTTGGCCGCAAAGCAAATACTTGTGTTAATGAGATCGACTTAGGTCATCCAGGAACACTTCCATCAGTGAATGTAGAAGCAGTTAAGAAAGCCATTCAAGCATGTACTGCACTACACTTGGAAATTGATCCACTTCTAAAGTTTGATCGTAAAAACTATTACTATTCCGACTTACCAAAGGGATTCCAGATTACCCAACAATTCCATCCAATCGGAAGAAATGGATATATTGAAATTAACACAAGTGCTGGTAAGAAGAAGATACGTATCGAACGTATCCACTTGGAAGAAGATACAGCAAAGCAGTTCCACTTAACAAAGTTTTCATTATTAGACTTTAACCGTGCTGGAACTCCACTTATTGAAATCGTATCCCTGTCCAGATATGAAAACAGGAGAAGAAGCAGAAGCTTACGTTGAAGCACTTCGTCAGACACTATTCTATATCGGTGTATCCGATTGTAAGATGGAAGAAGGCTCCATGCGTTGTGACGTTAACGTCTCCATCGCACCAAAGGGTTCTAATAAGTTAGGTGTTAAGAATGAAATTAAAAAAATTTAAACTCTATCTCCCACGTTGGTAAGGCTGTAGAGTATGAAATTCAACGTCAGAAAGAATTACTAGAAGCAGGTGAAGTGATTCATCAGGAGACACGTCGTTACGACGAAAAGACAAATACAACTGTCATGATGCGTCGTAAAGAAGGTTCTGTGGACTATAAGTTCTTCCCTGAGCCAAATATTTTTCCCAATACAACTAGATCCTTCTTGGATTCAAGATATTCAAGAACACATGCCAGAGCTTCCAGAAGCGAGAAAAGAACGTTATGCAAAAACAGTATGCATTAAGTGAACATGACATTCGCATCTTAATCGCTGATATGGAAATGTCCAAGTTCTTCGAAGAAGTCATGAAGTATACAACAAACGCGAAGGCTGTATGCAACTGGCTATTAGGCGAAGTAAGCGCATGGCTTAACAAACATGAAACAAGCATTGATAAATCAGAATTAAAACCAGAAATGCTTGCCAAGATGATTGCATTAGTGGACGAAGGTAAAGTATCCTCCGCACAAGCAAAACAATTATGTGATGACTTGATGCTAGGTAAAAGATCCAGAAGTAGCAGCTGAAGAAAAGGGCTTAAAAACAAGTTTCCGATAGTTCAGCGTTAACTGCAATGGTTAACGAAGTACTCGACGCAAATACACAAGCAATCGAAGATTACAAGAATGGTAAGGGTCGTGCAGTAGGTTTCTTAGTCGGACAAGTCATGAAGAAATCTAAGGGACAGGCTAACCCAGGAATGGTATCTCAAATCTTAGAGGAAGAGCTTAAAAAACGCGTTCATGATTAAGACTGGCGTATTTCTCAGAAAAAGACTACAATAAGTACGGAGAGTAATATGACACAGAAAAACAGAAAACACGGATTAAAACTTGTGCATATTGTATTTACAGTATGCTTGATATTGATTCTTGCGCCAGCGATTTACTTTGGTTGGATGCTAGCATCGACATATATGGATTCCCATTCACCAGTATTGGGGAACCGTTATGAAAATGATTTAAATCCTGCAATTACAAAGGATCAGCTAAAGCAAGTTGATGAAGCAGTTGGTAAACTTGATGGTGTAACAGGTCATAGTGTACATCTAGCAACTGGAACATTACGTGTATACGTTGATGTAGCAGAGGACTCAACAGCAGAAAGTGTTCAGGATGTGACAGGACGTGCTTATGAGGCAGTCGTCGCAATCTTAGATCCAAACGTATACTTTTCACAAGCCAATGATATGAAGATGTATGACTTAGAAATTCATACTTCTAACATGAAAGATGGACGTGATAAGGATAATTTCATTTACGGTATCTTTACAAAGACATCCGCAATGAGTGCCCCACAGTATCAATTAGTAAGTAGTCCTAAGAATCCAGAAATTGCCCAGGCGTTAAGAGATGCAGTAGAAGCTAGAAAAGCAGCAGAAGCTGCAGCAGCTGCTGAAGCTGAAGCTCAAAAGAACCAACAAAACACTGAGAATACTGAAAACAAGGAAAACACAGAATCAACACAGACCCAAGAAACACAACAGACAGAACAAACACAACAATAAGGGATACAACATATCCCTTTTTTAGAATGTAAACGATGATGGAAAAAAACGAGAGATATATCGCAACAGCGACAGGTTATTCAGAAGATGGTGCAGGCGTTACCCGTATTAACGGTATCGTCATTTTTTGTGCCAGGTCTTCTAAATGGAGAAGAAGCAGAAATCGGCATCACAAAGATGAAAAAAAGAACTATGGTTACGGTCGCATCGTCAAGATACTAAAACCATCAATTCATCGCATCGATCCAATCTGTTCTGTATATAAACAGTGCGGTGGTTGCCAACTACAACATATGGATAGTATCGAACAAAACACGTTTAAAGAAAATAAAGTCAAAGACTGTTTTCGTAAGATTGCAGGAATGGACGTAGAAATACAACCAATTATCAAAGTAGAACCACATTGGAATTATCGTAATAAAGTACAAATACCAGTTCAATGCAATGATAACAAAGCTGAAATGGGATTCTACGCGCCACACTCCAATCGTATTGTGCAATATGATGTATGTCATGTGCAAACGGATTTATCAAATGAACTAACCAATTACTTCCGCAAACAATTTGATATGCTTGCATGTGCACAAGAAGTGCGACATGTATTAATCAAGCATGCACATAACACAGGCGAAGTGATGGTTGCACTTGTGGTAAGAAATTATCCATTTCACAATAGTGATAGCTTAATCAAAGACGTTCTAACAAAGTACCCACAGATTAAGAGTCTTGTCGCTATCGTGAATAAACGAGAGGATAATGTCATCCTCGATGGCGAAGAAATCTTACTGGCTGGAAGACATTACATCGAAGAAGAGTTACTTGGTTGTACGTTTTAGAATCAGTGCTAGATCGTTCTATCAGATTAACCCATACGCAACACGAAAGCTTTATTCTAAGGCAATTGAACTTGCAGGACTCACAGGTAATGAAACGCTCATTGACCTGTATTGTGGTACCGGTACGATGGGTATCATCGCCGCAAAACAAGCCAAGCAAGTATATGGCATTGAGATTGTCGCAGATGCAATCCCGCGATGCGAATACCAACGCGGAAAATAACAATGTAACAAACATTAAATTCATCAATGCGGACGCATCCGAAGGTGCACAACAAATTATCAAATCAAAGATACAAGCAGATGCGATGATTATCGATCCACCGCGCAAAGGATGTTCAAAAGATACAATAGACGCTATCATAACCATTGCACCAAAACGATTAGTCTATGTATCCCTGCGATCCAGCAACACTTGCACGTGATGTAAAGATACTCAGTGACAATGGCTACAAACTATTACTCGTTCAACCAGTAGATTTATTTCCACAGACGGTGCATGTGGAGACGGTAGCATTATTGTCCAAACTTGATGTCGATAAACATATAGATGTTGAAATTAAGCTTGATGAGCTTGATTTGACAAGTGCTGAAAGTAAAGCGACTTATGCACAAAATCAAGGAATATATATTGGAAAAATTTGATTTAAAGGTTTCGACACTCTATATTGCACAGATTAAAAAGAAATGTGGAATTGTACTGAGGGAGCATTATAATAAATCAAAAAAAGAGAAACAGGTTATTCCACAATGCACACCGGAAAAAGAGGAAGCTATCATGGATGCATTAAGGCACTTTAAAATGATTTAGTAGAAGTGGAGGGTATTTATGAGATGGATAATAAAAATAATTTTTGTTTCCAATAATATTACTTTTTATCAATACTAATTTCTTTTTCTAAAATTCATAATCAGCGTTAGTGGAATGATTTTAGGAATATTATCATTCTTAGTGGTATTAGGTTCGATTGCAGCACTTGTGCAAAAAGATACAACTACTTTTATTCAAGCACTGATAATAGCATTTTTGATAAGTCCCTATGGATTACCTAAAAATTGCATTATGGGTTACATCATATATTGAATTTGCAAGAGATAGATTGAAAGAAATATAAAGAAACTAATGAGGCGATAGATAAAAATACTATCGTCTTTTTTTCATGCTAAAAATTGAAAAAGAAAGGAGGCGACGATATGAGTATGTATTTATTTGATGAACAGCCTATTGTTGCAAATAAAGCATTAGCAAGAGCATTAGGATTAAATGAAGCCTTAGTATTGCAACAGATAAACTATTGGATTGAGATAAATAAGAAGTCCGGTAAAAATTATCATGACGAGAAATATTGACATACAATTCTATAAGGGCGTGGCAAGAAAAAAAGACTTCGACTATATGAGTGTTGATACAGTAAAAAGAACTTTTTGCCAAACTTGAAAAGGCAGGCTATCTTTTGGTTGGAAACTATAATAAGGATCCAAGAGATAAAACAAAATGGTATACGATAAATGATGAAAAAAATTAGAAGAATTATATTTTGAACTGAATAAGAAAAAGCTGGAACATGAAAGAAGTATTTTAGAGAAAGAAAGTCAAAAATACTATGCACAATGCATTAGGGCAAAATGCACCAATGGAAGAGTGCAAAATACACCAATGCAATGACGCATATTGCACCGATGCATTTGATGAAAATATACCAGTGCATTATGGCAGCTTTGCATGAACCATTACCAGAGATTACTACAAAGAATTCATCAAATAATACTTCAGATATTTCTTCAGAGAATTCTCCCACCTATCCATCCATGAAGATAAAGGCTTATATACGATGGGAGGATTGGAGGAGGTAATAAAAAAATAAAATCATATCAATCCTGTTTAGAAGAACTTAGAGAAAGTACAGGATATAACGAACATATGGAATTAGGAAATAAGATTATTGCCCGAACATATGATGAAATTATTAGAGTTTTTAGCTGATGTAATGATACTAAAACGCAGATGATACAGTTACTATCAATCAAGCAAAGTTACCTGCATCTATAGTTCAAGAGAGATTTAGGAGTTTAGATTCATCACACATGGAGTATCTTGTAAATGCTTTATCAGAGAATGAAGCCAAAATAAGAAATGTTAGAGCATTTATTTTAACAGCAGCGTATAATGCACCAAGTAATATGGATGCCTATTATACTGCACTTGTTAGTTATGATATGAGGGAAGGAGGACTTTGATGATAAATGAGGAAATTGCAAATAGAGTAGTAAATATTGAAATAAATGTTTTAAAAAGCAACATATCAGGAGATATTAAATCATATCAATAAATTACATCAACGATCAAAAACAATATGGAGGCTTAGGAAAATTAGTTAAGGCTGAAGGTAGTGAAGTGAAGCTCAAAGATATGGTAAAGAAAGGTCAGCTCGAAGAAATTCCGGTTGAAGAAGCAGAGCTTAAAGAACTGAAAAAAAGAACTGAACCGATACGGAGTTAAGTTTTTCAGTCATGAAAGATAAGGAAAGTGGGAAATACTCAGTATTCTTTTCAAGCTAAAGATATGAAGGTTATGGACAAAGCATTTAAGCACGCCCTTTCAGAATCAGAAAAGAAAACGGAAAGAAAGGAGTCCATTCATAAGAATATTGAGAAGTTCAAAGAGATGGCAAAGAACTCTGTTTCAAAGGATAAAAGTCAAGAATAAGCAAAAGGAGCAGAGCCTATGATAGATAAGATATTAAAGGACATCAAAGGCTTATTTAAGGTGCAAGATAAGGTAAAGTTTCTAAAGCAGAACATTCCCCTATCTTGCATTTTTTTCTATATAGGTAATATCTTTTCACATCATGTAAGAGCCTATATAGGTGGCGATATTATTGACAAAATTTTTCAAGGAATATTAGAGATTAATACGATGAGCTTTCTTCCAAGCATTCATCCTATGGATATTATAATGGGCGTGGTAGTAGCTGTTTTAATCAAATTTATCGTATATACCAAAGGGAAAAATGCTAAAAAGTTTAGACAGGGGAAAGAGTATGGCTCAGCAAGATGGGGAAATGAAAAAGATATAGAGCCATATATGGATGAAAAGTTTCAAAACAATATCCTGCTTACGCAAACAGAACGATTAACCATGAATGGCAGACCGGCTAATCCTAAGTATGCAAGAAATAAGAATGTTCTTGTCATCGGTGGATCAGGAAGTGGAAAAACGAGATTTTATGTAAAACCGAATCTTATGCAGATGCACTCGTCATATTGTGTAACCGATCCTAAAGGAACTATAGTCCTTGAGTGCGGTAAGATGCTTGAAGATAACGGATATGAGATAAAAATCTTAAATACAATTAACTTCAAAAAGAGCATGAAGTACAATCCCTTTGCCTATATCCGTTCTGAGAAAGACATTCTGAAATTGGTGCAGACAATCATAGCGAATACGAAAGGAGAGGGCGAAAAAGCAGGTGAAGATTTTTGGGTCAAAGCTGAGAAGCTCTACTACACAGCACTTATTGGCTACATCTTCTATGAAGCTCCAAGAGAAGAAAAAGAACTTTGCAACACTTCTCGATATGATAGACGCTTCAGAAGTTAGAGAAGATGATGAAACTTATATGAATCCGATAGACAGACTCTTTGAAGCACTTGAAAAGAAAGAGCCTACACACTTTGCGGTGAAGCAATATAAAAATATAAATTAGCCGCCGGAAAAAAACAGCTAAGTCTATTCTAATTTCTTGCGGTGCAAGGCTTGCTCCATTTGATATTCAGGAACTTAGGGACTTGATGCAAGAAGATGAACTGGAGCTTGATACTCTTGGAGATAGAAAGACCGCCCTCTTTGTTATTATCTCCGATACAGATGATACCTTTTAACTTTGTAGTATCCATTATGTACTCACAACTTTTTAATCTCTTATGTGATAAAGCCGATGATGTATATGGCGGACGATTACCTATCCATGTGAGATGCTTACTTGATGAATTTGCAAACATTGGTTTAATACCTAAGTTTGAGAAGTTAATTGCAACAATCCGTTCCAGAGAAATATCAGCAAGCATCATACTTCAAGCACAATCTCAGCTAAAGGCAATCTATAAGGATAATGCCGATACAATCGTAGGTAACTGTGATAGTACCTTGTTTCTTGGTGGCAAGGAAAAGACCACATTAAAGGAACTTTCTGAAACACTGGGAAAAAGAAACGATAGATTTATATAACACATCGGAAACAAGGTCAAATCAAAAAGAGCTTTTGGTTTTAAACTATCAAAAAGACAGGCAAAGAACTGATGAGTCAAGATGAGATTACTGTAATGGACGGTAGCAAATGTATCTTTCAGCTTAGAGGTGTCAGACCTTTTCTTTCAGATAAATTCGATATTACAAAGCACAAGAATTATAAGCTACTTGAAGATTATGATAAGAAGAATGTGTTTAATATTGAGAGCTATATGAAGCGAAAAAGGAAAAAGCAAAATTAAATAGAGAAACGGTTATTACAAGAATGCAGTAAGTCTTAAAAAAAGATTTGCTGTTTTTTTATTCAAAATCAGGAGGCAAGATGATAGGATCAGAAGTCCCACTAAGAAAAAAACTAAATAGAAATAGTATCAGCGATTGGAAAAGTAATACTTCGGTCGCTTTTTTATTGAAATGAAAAGGAGAAATTTAAAAAAAGATGAAACAAGAAATGATTAACATCAACGCCAACTTAGTGGCGGAACCTACTTTCTCAAACTTTGAAAAAGACGGAGAAACGGTAGAAGTTGCAAACTTCACGCTTGTAAAAAAAGTACGGTAAAGGCAAGGAGTATATTAACTGTGCAGCCTATGGAGAAAAAGCTGAGAAAGCAAAGGACTTTGAAAAAGGCGATTTAATTCATATCTTTGGTTACTTTAAGAAGCGTGAAAAAGAGGGAAAGACTTACAAAAACTTTGTAGTGAAGTCCTACAACAAAATTGAAAAGAAAGAAGAAAAATGAGGAGGAATAACTTATGGCATTTTTACACAGGCAGTTAATGTATTAAAGATTTTTGGTTATGGCAGTAGGTGCAGGACTTGGAGCATGGGGCGTTATCAACTTGATGGAAGGATATGGTAATGACAATCCCGGTGCTAAGAGCCAGGGTATTAAGCAGCTTATGGCTGGAGGAGGTATCGTTCTTATCGGACTTAAGCTCATTCCACTACTTGCCAATGTACTCAATTAAGAAGAAAAGGAGAGCTTAGATGTTTGGAATATCTCGACAAGATAGAAGAATTCTTTAAGGAGCTTCTACTGGGCGGTATCCAAGCAAACTTAGAGTCCATGTTTCTTGATATCAACGACAAAGTTGGTGCGGTTGCAACAGATGTAGGTAAAACGCCCTATGGGTGGAACGGAGATGTATTTGCCTTTATCAAAAGCATTAACGATTCCGTTATCATTCCAATAGCGGGACTAATCATCACAGCAGTTCTTTGTATCGAGCTTATCAATATGGTAATGCAAAAGAACAATATGCACGATACAGATACCTTTGAATTTTTCAAGTACATCATCAAGATGTGGATTGCTGTATGGTTAGTATCCCATGCCTTTGAGTTTTCGATGGCGGTTTTTTTGATGTGGCACAGCACATGGTAAATAAGGCGGCAGGGGTGATAAATACCTCTGCCACCGTTTCCGGAGATCAGATAGTAGCAATGATGGATACCCTAAAAGAAAAGGGACTTGGAGAACTTGTCATGATTCTCTTTGAAACCTCACTCATCAAGGTTGCTATACAGGTAATATCCGTTGTGATTATGCTTGTAGTTTATGGAAGAATGTTTGAGATTTATGTTTACTCATCGGTTTCAGCCATTCCTTTTGCCACAATGGGAAACAAGGAGTGGGGACAGATTGGAACAAACTACATCAAAGGACTATTTGCACTTGGACTACAAGGACTCTTTTTAATGGTTTGTCTTGGAATTTACGCAGTATTAGTTAAGACGATTAAGATAACAGATATACACACAAGCACCATGACGATACTTGGCTATGCGGTTTTGCTGGGGTTAATGATGCTAAAGAGTGGAACACTGGCCAAAAGCGTATTAAATGCACACTAAAAGAAAGGAAAGATAGTATGGATAAAAGAAAAACAATATTTACAGCAGTAGTAATTGGAGCAGGTATTATGGCGATAATTGATAGAATCAGGCTTCATAATAAGGTGGAAGAATTGGAAGAAAGAACAGATGACATCGGTCGCTGCCATAATGATTTTTGCTTAATGCAGGAAAGATATAACAAAAGTACGAATGAACAGATAGAGAGTATTCAGGAAGAAATCGGCTCTGTATATGAACACTTTGAGGAGCTGTCAAAGGGTAAAGAAGATGGGAGGTAAGATATGGCATATGTACCAATCCCTAAAGACTTAAATAGGGTAAAGACAAAGGTTGCTTTTAACCTAACGAAAAGGCAGCTCATAGGCTTCACACTTGCAGGACTGGTTGGAATACCAGTCTATTTATTTATGAGGAAGTTTGTGCCAAATGACATAGCTGTCATATTCCTTATCGTGTCCACGCTTCCTATCTTTTTCATCACACTATTTGAAAAGGACGGACTGACCTTTGAGAAATATTTTAAGCACATCTACCTTCATAAGTTTTATCAGCCAAAAAAGAGAGTGAGAAAGGAGGTTTACCTTGAACAAGAAAAGAAAAATTCAGCAAATAAAACTCATGCAAAACGAAAAGGCATTGAGAAGTCAAAAGTGGGACTTAAAGAAAAGTAATTGCAAGTCAAAAAAAGATAAGGGAGGAATCCTTGACCTTATCTTTAAAAAAGAACCGAAAAGATATACGGTAGAAGATACCATTCCCTATCTAAGGCTTTTAAAAAGCGGAATATGCCAGCTTGATGAAAGGCACTTCAGTAAAAGTATAGCCTTTCAGGACATTAACTATCAGCTTGCCTTAGATGAAGATAGGGACTTGATTTTTAATCAGTTTGCCAACTTTCTAAATTCCTTTGATCCGAGCATCAGCATTGAGTTTTCATATATCAATCAGCTCGGACGAAACGAAGAAATGAAGTCGGCAATTCAGATACCGGATAAAAAGGACGGTTTTCGACGATATACGCTTTGAATTTAGAGAGATGCTTAAAAGCCAGATTGTAAAGGGAAATAACGGATTGAAAAAAATCAAAGTATGTAACCTTTACAGTGGAAGCGGATAATTTAGAGCAGGCAACATCAAAACTTGAAAGACTGGAGATAGATATATTATCTAATCTAAAGAGCATGGGTGTGAGAGCAGAAAGCCTAAACGGAGAAGAAAGGCTAAAGATACTTTCATGATGTTTTTAAATCCAAATAAAACATTTGAATTTTTCCTACAAAGACCTAAAGAAAAAGAGAAAGCACAAAGACATATATTGTGCCTGATGAGTTTAACTTTACACCGAGTAGATACTTTAAGTTCGGCAAATTCATCGGAGCAACAAGTCATTTTCAAATCCTTGCAAGTGAGCTGTCAGACCGTATGCTTTCGGAGTTTTTGGATATTGACGATAACATCAATATTTCCTTTCATATTAGGGCAATCGACCAATCGGAAGCCATTAAGATGGTAAAACGAAAAAAACACTGATATTGATAAGATGAAGATTGAAGAAAATAAGAAGGCGGTAAGAAGCGGTTATGATATGGATATTCTTCCATCGGACTTAATTACCTATGGTGAGGATGTAAAGAGCCTCTTAAAAGACTTGCAGACAAGAGATGAGCGAATGTTTGTGGTAAGTATCGTCTTTATGAACTTTGCAAGGACAGTGCAAAAGCTCGATAACACAATTGCTCAAATAAGCTCCATTGCAAATAAGCATAACTGTAAGCTGAAAAAGACTTGACCATTCTCAGGAACAAGGTTTAGTGAGCGTGCTGCCTCTTGGTGTAAATAAGATTGAGATAGATAGAGGACTGACAAGCTCATCAACGGCAGTATTTATGCCATTTACCACAGAGGAGCTTTTTATCAATTCAAGTAATAGTCTTTATTACGGACTAAATGCCCTAAGCCATAACCTGATTATGGCAGATAGAAAGAAACTGAAGAACCCAAACGGTCTAATCCTCGGAACTCCGGGTAGCGGTAAATCCTTTAGTGCCAAAAGAGAAATGGCAAATGCGATTTTAGTAACAGATGATGATGTGATTATCTGCGATCCGGAAGGAGAGTATGGAAACCTCGTAAGGCAGTTTAAGGGAGAAGTCATTAAGGTCAGCAGTAAGTCAAAGGATTACCTGAATCCCCTTGATATAAATATGAACTACGGTGATTGGGATGCACCGCTGAAAGACAAGGCAAACTTTATTATGAGTATGCTTGAGCTTGTAGTAGGCGGTAGTGGTCTTACAGCAGAAGAAAAGTCCGTTATAGATAGGTGCCTTCCTAAAATTTATGAAAAGTATTTTGAAAACCCAGAGCCTTGTAATATGCCAATACTGCAAGACCTATACGATATGTTAAAAGGACAGGAGGAAAAGGTTGGTAAGAAGCTGGCAACAGAGATGGAAATCTATGTATCGGGTTCTCTTAATGTCTTTAATCACAGGTCAAAATGTGGATTTAAATAAGAAGCTCCTTTGCTTTGATATTAAAAGAACTTGGAAGTCAGCTAAAGAAAATAGGAATGCTTGTTATTCAGGATCAGGTGTGGAATAAGGTGTCACAAAAACAGAGGAAACAAGGCTACAAGGTACTATATCGACGAGTTCCATTTGCTTTTAAAAGATGAGCAGACAGCATCCTATTCCGTAGAGATTTGGAAAAGATTTCGTAAATGGGGAGGTATTCCAACAGGTATTACGCAGAATGTCAAAGACCTACTTATGAGTAAGGAGATAGAAAATATCTTTGATAATACGGACTTTGTCTTAATGTTAAATCAGGCTTCAGGAGATAGAGAAATTTTAGCAAGAAAACTTAAAATCTCACTTCCACAGCTCAGATATGTTACTAATTCAAATGAAGGTGAGGGACTACTTTTCTTTGGAAATACCATTGTGCCTTTCATTGATAAGTTTCCGAAAGATACAATTTTATATCAGAAGATGACTACCAAGCCGGAAGAAGTGAGGTAGCCTATGGGAAAGAAGCTGAAAAAGGATTTTAAGGAAAGGCACAAGGCAAGCCTTGAAAGAGAGATGTTTCATAGTAAAACAGATACGATACCTGAAGAAAGTAAGCTAAAACATAACGATGATTACAGAGGTAAAATCGTTCATGAGAAAGAACGGTTTCAGGATAAAGTGCATGAAAAAACAAGTAAGGTAAGTGCTGATAATGAAAAGTCTTATGGAACATCCAAGAGAAACGAAAAATATAGAGTTTCAGATAAGGGAGACGTAAATTCCGCAATTGAAACGGGAAGATCAGATTATATTACTGAGGTTAAGGATGGAAAAATCTATGATCCTTTAGGAAAAGACCTTGATAATGATGGGATTATAGATAGATACGACAATGACTTTAGGGATAGCGACTACTTTGAGTCAACCCTATGATGTCGAGGATAATCTTCATCATAAAGCAGAAAATACAAATAGTTTCTCAAAAAGCCAAAAAGCTCAAAAAGAAAAAAATTATAAGAGAAAAAAACTATACCGAAAGCCTTTATACAAGGAAAAAGGATGATGTGTTAAAGGAGAATAAGCCTGAAGATAAAAAGACTGGAAAAGATACTGCAAGCAAAAAAGTTCATAGCAGTATTTATAAAGAGCAGAAGAAAAAGCTAAAAAAAGACATGGTAAAAGTATCTGCCCTTTCAGGACTTGCTAAAGGAAGTGAAACCGTAAGAGATTACTTATCTCATGGAAGTGATGAAAATCAAGGAGTGGAAGCAGGAGAAAAGACAGCAGATACAAGCTCCAAGCTCATTCATGGCATAAAGAAGTATTCTGATAAGAAAAGAGCTAAAAGAGGCTATGACCTTACAAATAAGGACTATAAAATCAGAAAGCGTAAGTCAAAGTTGGAATTTCGTGATGCCAAAAAGGAACTGAAAAAGACGGATGAGTATAAAAAGAGCAAATGCCTATAAAAAGATTTCAAAAGGAAAAAAATCAGGTAAAGGCAGCAATTTCTCGTGAGAATAAGTCAAGGCTTAGAGATCGAATTAAAGAGGGACTTATCGGAACACTGAAAAGCTCAAAGGATATGATTATCCGAAAAGCAAAAGGACTAATGCTTATTTTCATAGGTATCATTATCTTAGGGACTTTTGTGATTAACTTTGCAGGAACGGGAATGACAGGCTTTATGAATTCTACAAGCTCTGTGCTTACAACAAGCTATTTATCAAAAGCCAAATGTCCTAAGTGAAATCAATCAGAAATTTTTCAGATATGGAGGGTGAGCTTCAAAGTAAAAGTTGACCATGTGAAAGAAAAATTATCCTGGATATGATGAATATATCTTAAATAATACAGAATATATCGGGCATAATGTCCATGAGCTTTTATCCCTACATTACATCAAGGTGTGGAGAGGTAAAGAGTGTATCGGAAGTAGAATCCATATTAAAAAGAATTATTTGATTCCATGTATGACCTTGAGTATAGGGAAGAAATTGAAATCAGATACAGGACGGTTACAAAAAAACCTATACCGATGAAGATGGCAATGAATATACCGAAAGCCACGAAGAACCTTATGAGTATAAAAAAACTCATCGTAACGCTTCATAAAAAAAAGAGATGGACAGCATTATCCGAAAGGTCTTTTGCAAACTATCCCTGATAATCTAAAGCACTATGAAGCCTTTGTTCCTTGCACAAGGCAATATGAGAGAAGCCTTTGGTAATTCTGACCTTATCAGTGCAAATGGAGGTATCGGCGGTGGAAAAGAGTATGAGGCATCTACGGAAGTACAAAAGAAGATTGTTAATGCTGCATACATTACGCCATCTCCGGGTGCAGGATGGTGTGCCATGTGGGTATCACAGGTCTATCAAAAATGCAGGACTTGGATATATAGGTGGGAATGCCTGTGATATGTACCGAAACTATACCTTTACATCAGACAGGTCAAAGCTAAAAGTGGGAATGCTTGTGGCAGTTGAAAGCAGCAGTAGCGGAAGCAGTGCAGGGCTTACCTATGGTCATGTAGGTATTTACATTGGAGATGGAAAAGTGATTGATAACATCGGTCGAATAAGAGTAACTACCTTAGATGATTGGATAGCAACATTTTTGTAAGCACCATCCCGTAGGATTCGGTTTTTCCGCCAAATGTAAAGAAATAGGAGGTAACAATTTGAAAAAAAGGAACTGATAGCAGTAAAAAAACAGAATAAAGAAGTTAAATGATAAAAAAAGGCTCTGATTGATGAAGAATTGGAGCCTTTTATTTATTCGTGAAGAAGAGCTTGAAAATGAAGAAATCATTGCCATTTGCAGAAAGAATAACATCACAATCAGCGATTTGATGGCAAAGGTAAACAGACAAAAAAAGCAGAAATGAAAAAGGAGAAAACAAATGAAAACCAGTTTGAAAAAGAATAATAAGTTTTGGACGGTAGCACTTGCGGTAATTGTAAGTATTAGTTGTATTTTAGGTCTTTGGACGGTTGTTTATGCACAGGAGCAAAAATCTGAAGCTCCAACAAAAAACGAAGCTGTTCAAACGGAAGTTGAAGTAAATGTAAGGTATATCTTTGAAGATGAAAAGGTCTTTAAGGAAGAAAAAGATAAAGGCTGAGAAAGGACAACTTATTGATAGCGGAGATCTTCCAATGCTCCCAGATGATATGAAATTTATTGATGAATTTCTGTTTTATGAGGTAAAAGGGAGATGGAAAAGATGAGATTATCCGTAAGGTAGCAAAGATAGAGGTTAAGGATAAGGAAACGCAGACAGAGCTTTCCAAAGAGGATATTTCCAAGATGAAAAAGCAGGCAAAAGAACTTAAAGGGGAGCTTGATAAGCTAAATGGTGAGATTAAGGATAAAGATAAGTTAAGCGATAAGCAGAAGGAAAAAATCAAAGCTCTTGAAGATGAAATTGAAAGTCTGAAAGAAAAAAACTGAAAAAAAGAAAAAGGATAACAAAGATTTATCTTCTGATATTAAAAAGGAAATGGACAAGCTAAATGAAAAAGATTAAAGATCTTGAAAAAGGCTAATGAAGTGAATAAAGCTCCGGCATCATCTAACGTGGTTACACCAATTCCACCAAATAGCAGTATAAAAAAACAAGTGCAGGAAATTCTCAGCCACTTGTAAATACAGGTAAGGGAAGTGAACCAAAGACAAGTTTTGGAAATACTACAAAAAGATGAAAAATACTAAACAATCAAAAAGATAAAGAAAAAGGAAATTCGTTATCCTAATAAACTGACAGCTAAAACGCATGCTAACAATAACAGCCAAGATTCAGCTATGGATGGCACAAGTAAGAGTGTAAATACCAATAAGGGAGTAGCTTCTGCACCGTCTAAGGCAAGAGGAAGTCTTACGGAAAATAAGGATAATGCAAATAAGGAATATCCGATTCATCATAGCGATGATAAGGATAATAAAGAAACTGATAAATATTCGGCTGATGCAAGACAGTTTATTACCTTTCAGACTAAAAAAATGGTAAGACTTTTTTATTTAATCATCAATCATGATGAAGATAGTGAGAATGTAATGCTTCTTACGGAAGTATCTGAAGATGATTTGCTTAACATGGTGGAGAAAAAAGAAGCACCAAAGCAGGAAGTAGTAAAAAAAGAACCTGTTAAGGAAGAAGTAGAGCCTGAGAAGAAGGACGAAAAGAGTAATTTAGGAACCTATATTATTTTGCTTCTTGTAGTAGGTGGTGCATTAGGAGCAGGCTACTATTTTAAGGTTGTGAAAAAGAAAGAAGATAAAGAACTTGAAGCCTTAGAGGAAGAAGATGATGATTTCTTTTCTGAAGCTGAAAGTGAGGAAGAAGCAAGCGAAGTAGATGAAGTTGAAGATGATGAAACTGAGGAATAAGATTGCACCTAAAACTATATAATATTTGGTGCAAATACAGGGCGAGAGGGTAACATCTTTCGCCCTATTTTTATTAGTTAAAACAGGAGGAAAAACAGAAATGAAGTTAGTCATTGCGGAGAAACCAAGTGTTGCAATCTCCATTGCTAAGGTTATCGGAGCAACAAAAAAAGAAAGACGGATATTATGAGGGAAATGGCTATAAAGTATCATGGTGTGTTGGACATTTAATTCAAATGGCAAATCCCTGATTATTATGATGAAAAAAATATGCTAAAATGGAATATGGCGGACTTACCGATTATTCCAAGAGAATATAAGTATGAGGTGGCAAAGGCAACTAAGAAGCAGTTTAACATCCTTAAAAAGCTGATGAATGGTAAAGAGATTGATATGGTTATCAATGCCTGCGACGCAGGTCGTGAGGGAGAAGCTATCTTTAGGCTTGTATATAATCAAGTGAATTGTAAAAAAAGAAGATGAAACGCCTTTGGATTTCTTCAATGGAAGATAGTGCCATTAAAGAGGGTTTTGTTAACCTAACAGACGGAAAAAGACTATGATAATCTCTTTGAATCGGCACAGGCAAGAGCTATTGCGGATTGGTTAGTCGGAATGAATATTAGTAGGCTCTACTCTTGTCTGTATCAGCAAAATTACAGTGTTGGCAGAGTGCAGACACCTACTCTTGCCATGATCGTAAAAAGAGATGATGAGATAGCGAATTTCAAGAAAGAAAAATACTATACAGTAGAGCTTTCTACAAATGGTTTTACACTATCAACGGATAGAATTGATGATGAAGTTGCTGCTGAACAGCTTATAAGTTTAGTAGGCGATAAGATTGAAATTACTGATGTTATTCAAAAAGAAAAGATTACTAAACCTGAGTTACCTTTTGACCTAACTACGCTTCAAAGGGAGTGCAATAAATATTTTGGATATAGTGCCAAGCAGACACTTGACTATACTCAAAGCCTGTATGAAAAGAAACTGATTACTTACCCCAGAACAGACAGCAGATGTTTAACAGAGGATATGATTGTGAGTACAGTCAACAACATTTTGGGTAAAAATGACTTTGATACAGAGCGTATCAAGGTAGTATTTAACTCTAAAAAGGTTACGGACCATCATGCGATTATTCCGACAATCAGTTCATTAAAGGAAGATGTTTCGGAGCTTCCTCCAAGCGAAGCAAAAGTTTATTTCCTTATATCCGATAAATTTCACGCAAGTGTAAGTTATCCACTCATTGAAAAATATAACGAAGATAGTAGCTGAATTTGACGGATTTGAATTTACAAGTTCAGGAAAGGTTATAAAAGACGAGGGATTTACAAAGTATTTGAAGGAATATAAGTCCCAAAATAATGAGGATACAGAACTTCCGGATGTAATCGTTGGCGGTGTTATTAGCATTGAAGATAAAGAGATTAAAGAGAAATTTACCCAACCTCCGAAACACTTTACTGAAGATACGCTCTTAAAGTCTATGGAGATTGCAGGAAATGATGCTTTAGAAAAAGGTGTAGAAGTGGAAAGGAAAGGACTTGGAACGCCTGCAACAAGAGCAGGGATTATTGAAAAATCTAATCTTTAAGGGATTTGTAGAAAGAGATAAGAAAAAAATCTTGTAGCCACGCATAAAGGAATTAGCCTTGTAACAATAGTATCTGATAGCTTTAAGTCAGCAGAAACTACCGCAAAGTGGGAAATGGAGCTATCCGATATTGCACAGGGGAAATCTTCAAAGGAAGAATTTTTAGAGGAGATTGAAAATGAGATAAAAAGAGGTTGTTCTGACATATAGAAAGTAAGTGGCTACTAATTTCAGAGTGGAAAAAAATGTCTTAAAAGTGCTATAATCTTTTTGTAGGAAAAGTAGGGCGAAAGGAAGTAAGTATGAAAGATATATTTATGGATACTGCAAAAGTTATGGCAAAAGGACAGGTTACTATTCCGAAAAGGATAAGGGAACTTTTGAATTTAGAAAATGGAGATTATGTTACTTTTGTAGTTAATAAAGATAAAGTTGAAATTCAAAAATTCCAAAGTTTTTATTGAAGAAAAACATTGGGGAATAAAAGGTGGTGAAAAAAAGCAGATGACGATAGATGAAATAAAGAAGTTAATTCAAAATGGAGAGAAGATAGATGTTGAGTTTAAAGAATCTAAAGATGCTTTAACCAAAGATGTCTTTTGATACAGTATGCTCCTTCAATAATAGAAATGGCGGACATATTTTTACTCGGTGTAAATGATAAAAGAGAGATTGTCGGTGTTAGTAAAGACAAAAGTTGATAAAGTGATTAAGGAATTTACTACGGCAATCAATAACTCGCAAAAAGATGTATCCACCACTTTATTTGCTTCCTGAAGTCTTTAATATAGATGAGAAAAAAAGTAATTTACATCAGAGTGCCGGAAGGTTATCAGGTGTGCAGGCATAACGGAAGAATTTGGGATAGGGTCTTATGAGGGAGACATCAATATCACAGACCATTCCGAACTTGTATATAAGCTATATGCAAGAAAGCAAGGAAGCTATTTTGTAAAATAAAGTATATCCGAATCTGGATATTGATTTTCTTGATGCTTCTGTTATTGATAAAGCTAAGAAAATGGCTGTTTCCCGAAATAAAAAAATCATGTTTGGGAGAATATGAGTAACGAAGAACTTCTTAGAAGTGCTAATCTCATTCTGACAGATCCGGAAACAAAGCGTGAGGGAATTACATTAGCTGCTATTCTGTTATTTGGAAAAAGACAACTCGATTATGTCCGTTCTTCCACAACACAAAACAGATGCAATATTCAGAGTTGAAAACAAGGATAGATATGATGATAGAGATGTTGTCATAACAAATCTGATTGATAGCTATGACAGGCTTATAGAGTTTGGGCAGAAGCATTTGAACGATTTATTTGTCTTAGACGGAATTGTAAATGTTAATGCAAGAGATAGGATACTTAGAGAGATAGTTTCAATACATTGGCTCATAGGGATTATTCAAGTGGGTATCCTGCAAAGATGATTATTGATGATGAGAAAAATTACTGTTGAAAAACAGCAACTTGGCTCATGGAATGGGAACTTTAGATTTACAGAAGTTTGAGCCATTTCCTAAGAATCCTGCTATATCAAAGGTGTTTAGAGAAATAGGTCTTGCAGATGAACTTGGTTCAGGAATGCGAAATACCTACAAGTACACACAGCTTTATTCAGGAGAAAACCCGTTATTTGAGGAGGGAGATATATTTAGAACTATTATTCCTCTAAAGAAGATAGCGACGCAAAAGGTTGGGGGCGACAATGTCGCTCATGATGTCGCTCAGGGTGTCGTTCACGATGTCGCTCACGATAAGATAGCCCCTTGCAGAGTTTATTAAAGAAAGAGTGAGAAGCAATGATAGGATTACAAGAAAGGCTATTGCAGATGAAGCTGGAGTTAGCGTAAAGACTATTGAAAAGAGCTATAAAGGAAATAGATAATCTGAAGTATGTAGGAAGTGGTAATAGCGGACACTGGGAACTTAATGAATAAAAGTAAGTTGCAGAACTATGATTTTTAGTAGGTAATTGATTTCTAAAAGTGCCATACAATAAGGTTTTGCAGCAGAAAAATTAAGTTGCAGTAAGTTGCAGCACACAGAATCAAAAGGTGATTAGAGTAAAAATCTAACCACCTTTTTTGTTTGGAAAAAGAAGGAGGTAAAAATGCGAATAAATGATTTTTCATAACATTTTGGAGCTTGTAAAACAAGATATTTTGCAAAAGTGAAGCAGAATATCTGAAGCTCCTAAAGGTTGTCGGAAACAATCAGAGATATGACTTTAGAAGTCAATTAAGTATTTATGATAGAAATCCTGAAGCGACAGCCTGTGCCAAGTTCGACTACTGGAGGGAACGTTTTAATCGAACAGTAATGCGAGGACAGAAAGGTATCCCCATTTTAGAGGACTACGGCACATACAAGAAGGTGGACTATATCTTTGATATAAGCCAGACGGTTTCAAGAAACAGGGATGTCAATGAGGTCAATCTTTGGAGATTTGATAAGGAAGCTCATAGGGATGTCTTAAAGGAAATGATAAAAAATGAGGGCTATGAGGAAAGTGAAAGCACCTTAGAAAATATCTTTTCTTTAAGCAGGCTTTACGGAGATGAAAAGATAGACAGTCTTATGAACGAGCTTAGAATAGCCGATGAGAATAGAATATCTTTTACAAAGTTTGTGAGAGAATCAGTGAGCTATGCGGTATCTTCAAGGTTTCAGCTTGATTATCCTATGGATAGTGAACTTTTAAGAGAAAATTTTGAAAGACTTGATAGTATATCTCTTATGAGTCTTGGTGAAACCGTATCGGATATTAGCGGAAATATCATTGATGCGACCATTCAGAAAAGTAAAGAGCTTGACAAAAGAAGTTTTAAGAGGTAAAGAAGCAGGATATAATAAGATTAGAGAAGAAATTGAGGAGGTAGAAGAAAATGTACTTCGACGAGATGATCAGAAAAGAAATGAAAACGAGCGAGTTCTCCGAAATGGAGAGTACGGACGAGATAATAGAGAAAATCAGGGAGAATACACTAAACAGCTTGGAGGAACAGACGGATTTCATGAAAGAATTCCCGAATCCGATTTACGCAGTGATGAGATTCACTTATCTTTCAGAGAGCGAGGAGCAGAGCCATTTCGAGATGTTAGTGGATCTATACAAGGAGAAGAAGCTGACAGGACACCTGATGGATATTCAAAAACAAGCGATGGACTTTATGAGAACAGAGAAGCCGAAACTGATGGCAGCTTGGAAGATAGAGGACGAGAACGATCCGCAGTATGGGGCGATGATTTCAGCTCTAAAGGAAATGACGATCAAGGAAGTAGTGGAAATTTAAAAGATAATACTGAGGTAGAGATAAGAGAAGCTGATAAGGCTTCTTTTTCTTTACCCGAAAATACTTACGGACAGATGAGACTTACCATTCCATTAACTCAGAAGGATATAGATGCTGTCCTTATTAACGGAGGAAATCACGATGGAAGTAGACTTCCTGTTATTGCTGAGTTTTCCAAAGAAAAAAACAGTAGAAGAATTGGGAGAATACCTCAAAGATGCATTTAGAGGCGGAAACGGATTTTACATTGATGAAAGAGAAGTATCTTCCTGGTATTCGGATAAAGGCATTCATTTAGCTTACGGTACATCGGCAAGAGAAGATGATACACAAATTTTTAAGTTGGAGTGATGCTGCAAAGAGGATAAATGAGCTTCTTGATAATGGTGAGTTTGCTACAAATGTAGAGCTTTTTAGAAGCACAGGACTATGAAAAGAGATAGAATTTCAGAATCCTTATGGTATCTAACGCATGATTTAAGCGAAGAAGGTCAAGGACAGGGATATTTTTGAAATCTTAAAAATAAGCGGAGGAGGCTTTTTCGGAAGAAACAAAAAAAGATTATCTGAAGCATTAAAAAAATCTTGAGTATATGAAAGAAACAATCAAAAGAATATGGCAGGTTTTTTAGAAGGATACAAAGAAAAACAGAAATGTATTAAGGTTTCACTATCACAAGCTAGATAGCCTTTTATCAGAAGTTGCAAGAACTTGAGCTGCCACGAAAGGAATACAGTACCAATCTAACAGAGCTTCCAAAAAGTAAAGTCCTTTATCACAGAAGATGAAGTCTTTGAAAGCCTTTCAAGAGGAAGTGGAGTCGATAGAGGAAAAAGAACGAATCACCAAGTTTTTTTCAAAGAAAATCATACCTTGCAGGAAAAAAAGCGAACTTCTTAAAAGACGAATATGGCATCGGCGGAAGAAGTCATGCAGTATCAGGTGCACTGGGAAGCGATGAATGGCACGATGCTAAGGGACTTAAATTGCAAAAGAAAGATTGCAGTGATGTATTTCTTACTTGGTCAAGCGTGGCAAAGCATATTGATGAGCTGCTTTCTAAAAATCTGTATGAAGAAAAGAAAATAGAAAGTAAGGCAGAGATAGAAGAAGCAAAAGCACCACACTATTATTCTAAAGATGATCCTGAAAACTTAATGACTTATGAAATGCTTGAAAGAGTGCCGGAGCTTTACGCACAGGAGGATGTAGCTTTAGCGGATAAAGAGGTTCATGCTGCATATATCATTCCTTTCCGTTCTAATTGGACTTGGTATATGACGGAATATGATAAAGAAAGCGGCGATGCCTTTGGACTTGTGCTTGGGATTGAACCTGAATGGGGATATTTCAATCTTGAAGAATTGAAAGAATTAAATGCCCAAAGGCTTATTTTAGAAGATTTTCCAAAGACCTTTAGAGAACTTAAAGATACGGAACTTGTTAAGCAGATGGATGAGCAGGAGCTTCAGTCAGTCTTTAACGGAGAACTTAGTTTTGAAGAAGAAACAGAGCTTGAAGTACCTGAAGAAGTAGAAGAAAGAATAGCTGCAACACCTGTTCAGGGAACACTATTTGATTACCTCAAAGAAAGAGAAGAAGTAGAGCTTAATGAAAAAGAGGAAAGCCTTGCAGATGAATTTGCAGTTAAAACAGGCGATACCGTATATTTCAACCATGAAGAATACACTGTAAGGGAGATTTCTAAAAACCAAATCACAGGAAGATATGATTTATGGATCGATCCTAATGGATCCGGCAATCATCAGATACCGATTGTAGCTTTTTGAAGATAATGAGGACTTGCTGAATAAAATAAGTCTTGAAAGACCGAACTTTATTGTCGGTGATGAAGTTAAATACAAGGACAAAAACCATACCATAACATGCTTTGATGATATGGGAAATAACCTAAAGACGGTAACCGTTAAGGACAATGCAGAGTATCTTGGCGGTATGATAACAGGCTCCGATGTCATTCCTTATCGTCTTGAAAGCAATCTTGAGAGAGTATTTGAAAATCGGACATATAAAAAGTCTGAGCAGACTACTGAAGAAGTAGAAATAAAGAAAAAAATGAAGCTCACAATTTCAAGATTACAGAAGAAACGCTCCCTGAAAAGTTATCTCCAAGCGAAAGATTAAATCAAAACCTTGAAGCAATTTCCATGCTTAACAGAGTGGAGAGCGGACAAAGAGAGCTTGACAGTACAGCGCAGGAAGTTTTAGCAAGGTATGTAGGCTGGGGCGGACTTTCCGAAGTCTTTGATGAAAGCAAGGGAGGTCAGTGGAAAGAAGCAAGGGCTTTTCTAAAGGAGAACTTATCACATGCAGAATACGAAGCTGCAAGAGAATCTACTTTAACGAGCTTTTTACACACCGAAAAACCGTAATTGACGGAATATATAAGACGCTTTCGGATATGGGATTTAAAACAGGGAAACATTTTAGAACCATCAATGGGCATCGGAAACTTTATAGGCAATATCCCTGATAAAATGAATAAGTCCAAGTTTTTATGGCATAGAACTTGACTCGGTAAGCGGTCGAATTGGAAAAACTCTTATACCCTGAAAGTGAAGTGCAGATTAAAGGACTGGAAGAAACTTCCTTTTCCAATAACTTCTTTGATGCGGTTATCGGTAATGTTCCATTTGGAGAATACAAGGTAAATGACAGGGAGTATAACAAAAACAACTTCCTTATCCACGACTATTTCTTTGCTAAGTCCATTGATAAGGTTCGTAACGGCGGCATTATCGCCTTTATCACATCAAGTGGAACAATGGATAAAAAAAGATGAAAGCGTAAGAAGGTATCTTGCAGCAAGAGCCGAGTTTTTTTAGGAGCGATAAGACTTCCGAACGACACCTTTAAGGGTGTGGCCGGAACAGAAGTAACTTCAGATATTATCTTCCTAAAGAAAAGGGACAGTATCAGAGAAAGGGATGAGGACTGGATTCACCTTGCTGAAGATGAAAAGGGGTTTGTATATAATAAATACTTTGTCGATCATCCTGAACAGGTACTCGGCACAATGCGTGAAGTTTCAGGAAGATTTGGAAACACACTTGCGTGCCTGCCGAAAGAAAAATGCCGACTTAAAAAGAGCTTCTGACAAAAAGCAAGTGAAGAAATATCCAAAAGGATCAACTTATGAAGAAATAGAGCTTTTTAGATGATGAAATTACTTCAGTTCCTGCAACGGATGATGTCAAAAACTTTTCCTATACCGTTATTGATGGTGAAGTCTATTACAGAGAAAACTCACTTTTCGTAAAGAAAGAAGTAACGGAGAAAAATAAGGAAAAGATTAAGGACTATCTTGAACTGAATACTGCCCTTAAAGATGTTATCTATAATCAGAAAGAGGACTATTCCGATGATGAGGTAAAGAAAGCTCAAGAAAAGCTCAATGAAGTCTATGACAACTTTTCAAAGAAGCATGGCTTTTATAAATAATTTAAGCAATACCAGAGCCTTAAAAGAGGATAGCAATTTCCCACTTGTTTCCTCCATAGAAATCCTTGATGAAGAAGAAAATTTTTAAGGCAAAGGGCGATATTTTTCAGTAAGAGAACCATCACAAAGGCAAAAGATAATCGACCATGTAGATACTTCTCTTGAAGCTCTTGTGCTATCTATGTCTGAAAAAAAGGTTGTGTGGACTTTTGACTATATGGGAAGTCTTACAGGAAAAAGACAGACCAACGTTGATAGAAGAATTAAGGGGAGAAATCTACTTAAATATTAGAGAAGAACAAAACTTTTATAGACCGTTATCCTTTAACCTCGAAGATGGGGATTTACCTTTTGCCTGTGCAAATGGCAGCAACTCCTATAAGTATGGCTATGTAACAAAAAGACGAGTACCTATCAGGAAATATCAGAGATAAGATTGCCATCGTAGACAGCTACCTTGCAAAGCTAAGACAGACAGAAAGAGAGCTGCCTCATCTTGGCTATGCCGAAGATGGGAAAGAAAAAGAGCTGATAAGCTATGAGATGAGCCGATTGGAATACCAAAAGGCTGAGCTTACGAAAGTTCTCCCAAAGGAGCTTGAAGCAAGTGAAATCAATGTCCGTCTTGGTGCAACTTGGATACCGATTAAAGATGTTGAAAAAAATTTATTTTTTTGAAACGCTGAAAACACCGGGCTGGGCGAGATGGGATATTAAGGTTAAGTTTTCAAATCTGACAAGTGAATGGAATGTAGAAGGAAAGAGCAGGGACAGAGGAAATGACCTTGCAGAGATGACCTACGGCACCTCAAGGGTAAATGCCTATAAGCTGATTGAAGATGCACTGAACTTAAAAGAAACAAAGGTATTTGACCAGATTGTAAATTCGGATGGCTCAAAAACTTCTGTGCTAAATAAAAAGGAAACCTTACTTGCAGGGCAAAAGCAGGAGCTTCTAAAAAGAAGAATTTAAGAACTGGATATTTAACGATCAGGAAAGAAGAAACAGACTTGTAAAATTGTATAATGAGCGTTTTAATTCAATCCGTAATAGAGAATATGATGGAAGCAATTTATCCTTTGAGGGAATGAATACGAAAATAGAGCTTAGACCTCATCAGAAAAATGCTATTGCAAGAAGTCTGTACGGAGGAAATACGCTGCTTGCCCATGTAGTGGGAAGTGGTAAGACTTTTGAAATGGTAGCTTCTGCAATGGAATCTAAAAGGCTTGGGATGTGTTCCAAGTCTTTATTTGTTGTACTGAATCACTTAACAGGTCAAATCGGTCGTGAGTTTATGCAGTTATATCCATCAGCTAACATTATGGTGGCAGATAAAAAAGACTTTGAGCCGAAAAACCGTAAGCGTTTCATCGGTAGAATTGCCACAGGAGAGTATGATGCCGTTGTAATCGGGCATACACAGTTTGAAAAGATCCCGATGAGTAAGGAATATCAGGAGAAGCATATTCAGGATCAGATTGATGAGATTATTAACTATGTTGAGGAATATAAGCACGACAGAAATCAGAACTTTACGGTAAAACAGCTTGAAAAGACAAAGAAAAAACTAGAAACAAGGCTTGAGAAATTAAATGATGATTTTAAGAAAGATGATGTTATTACCTTTGAGGAATTAGGCGTTGATAAGCTCTTTATCGACGAAGCACACAATTACAAAAATCTCTATCTCTATACAAAAAAATGAGAAATGTAGCAGGTATCGGGCAGTCTGAAGCCTTTTAAGTCCTCCGATATGTTTATGAAGTGTAGGTATATGGATGAAATGACGGGTGGAAAAAGGTATTGTATTTGCCACAGGAACTCCTGTATCAAATTCCATGACGGAACTTTATACAATGCAGCGTTATCTTCAGTATGAAAGCCTTAAAAAAAGAATAATTTAGAGCATTTTTGATAGCTGGGCATCTACCTTTGGTGAAACACAGTCTGCCTTTTGAATTATCTCCGGAGGAACAGGATACAGAGTTAAGACAAGATTTTTCAAAGTTCTATAATCTTCCGGAGCTTATGTCTATGTTTAAGGAAGTTGCAGATATTCAAACAGCGGATATGCTTAACCTTCCAACACCTGAAGCGCACTATGAAGTTATTAAAACTTTGCCAAGTGAGGAACAAAAGGAAATCCTAAAGAGCTTATCTGAAAGAGCTGATGATGTAAGAAATAGAGTGGTAGAGCCTGATGAAGATAATATGCTTAAAATCACGAATGACGGTAAGAAACTTGCCTTGATCAGCGTTTAATCAACCCTTTACTTCCCTGATAATCCTGACAGTAAGGTTAATGTCTGCGTGAAAAATGTCTTTAGTATTTGGGATAAGACGAAAGAGAATAAGTCAACACAGCTTCTGTTTTCCGATATGTCAACTCCAAAAGGTGAAGGAGAGTTTAACATCTATGATGATATTAGAGAAAAACTTGTGGCAATGGGAATACCGAAAGAAGAAATTGCCTTTATCCATGAAGCAAATTCTGATAAGCAAAAGGATGAACTCTTTGCAAAGGTAAGAAAAGGCGAAATTCGTATTTTTGATGGGATCGACTCAGAAAATGGGAGCCGGCACGAATGTTCAAAATAAGCTGATTGCACTTCATGATTTAGATGTCCCATGGCGTCCTGCGGATCTTGAACAGAGAGCAGGAAGAATTGTAAGACAGGGAAATGAAAATAAAGAAGTGAATATCTATCGTTATGTAACGGAGAATACCTTTGATGCTTATCTTTGGCAGACCATAGAAAATAAGCAGAAATTCATTTCTCAGATTATGACAAGTAAAACACCTGTAAGAGTGGCGGAAGATGTGGACGAAAGCAGCTTAAACTATGCAGAGATTAAAGCCCTTGCTACAGGTGATCCGAAAATCAAGGAAAAAGATGGATTTGGATAATGAGGTTACAAAACTTAAAAATGCTTGAAGCAAACTATAAGTCCAACCGTTACAGATTAGAGGATAAGGTTGCTAAAAACTATCCGGAAGAAATTTCAAGAACAGAAAAGCTCATTGAGGCTGTAAAGAAAGATATTAAAGATGTAGAAGCAAAAGCTGAAGGAGAGGAAAAGTTTGCTTCTATTACTATCGGTGGTGAGAAGATATTAGATAAAAAGTTAGCCGGAGAAAAGCTGCTTGAAGCTATTTCTAAAGTAAAGATCAATGAAAGCAAAGTTATCGGTAAGTATAGAAACCTGGATTTAGAGGTGAGTTACAACTTTTCACCAATGAGCATAACTTCAGCTTAAACGGTGCTGCAAAGCATTCAGGAGAGCTTGGAACGAGTGCGGACGGTAATATTACAAGGCTTGATAATGCTCTTGAGAAAATGCCTGAGAAATTAAAGAGGCTTGAAGAAAAGCTCTTCAGCACAAAAGAACAGCTTGAAAATGCCCAAGAGGAATTACAAAAGCCTTTTGAAAAAGCTGATGAACTAAAGAATAAGGTGCTTCGCTTGGCAGAACTGAATAAGCTCCTTGATATGGGAGAAGTGGAAGAAAAGAGAAATGATAATCCCCTTATAGAAGATGTAAAAAGAGCAATCATTGACTTCTGTAATAGAGAGTACGAAGAAAATCATAGCTATGATGAATTTAATACCTTGTACCCTGATTTGAAGCATATAGGCATCGCCTATACCAATACACCCGATGAAAGGCATGGTATTCAGTATGAACTAAATTTAGAGGATAAGGCATGGACTCAGTATATTGATGACACGCCAATCAAAAACAGAGAGCTTTGATTACGAAAATAAGGGAGAAAATGAAGCTCTAAAGAATATGAAAAATGAAATAGAAATGTCCTCTTTTAGTGATTTAGTTTATGTTGATTCCGAAGATTTAAGAGCAGCAACGGGACTCGATATTGATGATGAAGGAAACTTCTATGATCCACTTGCAAAAGACCTCGATAATGACGGTATTCCGGATAGATATGACAATGACTTTAAGGACAGTGATTATTTTGAGTCAACCTATGATGTGGAGGACAATCTTCATATCAAAGAAGAAAACACACAAAAATCAGAGGATAAGCCATCTATTTTAGGTCGGATAAGAGCCTATCAAAATGAAAGTAAAACAGAAGAAAAGCAAAAAAACAAAAAGAACAGGAAATTTTTAAGATAAGGGAGGGCAATCTCCCTTTTGCCATGAAAAGGAGATAAAAAAACATGGATTACAAAAGCAATGAGAAATCAAATAGAAGATATGGTAAAATGATAACCACAAGGACTTTGTAAAGGCGATTATAAGCATGGAAAAAGGCATCAATGATGAAAGTGCTTTTGGACAAGCTATATGACGCTTATATGGACAATGACACCGTTAATTTGCTACATGAGGAATTTGACTATATGATTGAGGATTTAAGGGAACAGGGGCAGATAAAAGATCTGCCTTATGTTAAGGAAGAAAAGGATAATCTTATCAATGTTGTAGGAAATATTGTCGGAGAGGTAGATATAGTAGAAAGGGAAAAATAAGAACGGCGAAGCCTTTCAAGTAGTAAACTTCTCTGTGGCATCTAAAGATGATGAGGGCAATAAGGTATATCATAATTGCTCCGCATACGGAGAAAAAGGGTGATATTCCAAAAGACTTTAAGCAGGGAGATTTTTGTAAAACTCTTTGGACAGATCAGAACTTCCGTTGACGATAACGGCAAGGAACATACTAACATCAGGATACTTTCTTCAAAGCTCTTAAAGGCAAAAAGAACAGATGAAAGGTCGAGATGAAAAAGAAAGAGTCTGTGCTTGGAGCTATCAAAAAAATATCAGGCTGAAGATAAGGAAAAGCCTAAAGAAAAAGAAAGAAACATCAAAAGAAGCTGAGAGATAAACTTATGGTCGGTGTGGTCTTGGGACTGCACCGACTCTTTTTATTTGCGAAAAAAAGGAGATAAAGATTATCGCTCCATCTCCTTACCCATGTAAATTCCATAATTTTTTTCGTATCTTGTAAAGTTCATCCATAGTAGATTTTTGAGGAAGAATACTCTTGCATAAGGGTATTCTTTTTCTTGTAATTTATCAAGCTCAGCTAAAATATCCTTTGAATTTGGGAGCTTGGAATAGGATTTTTTTAAGTTCTGAAAGGGCATTTTTCATATAGGGTAATCTGAGCTTTGTACTCTTTAAAAAAATGACTTATCAGACGGATTTGCCTTATATTCCTTGTAGTATGCCCTGTATTTTTTTAACGGTATGAACTTGTTCCATAGTGGCAGAAAGCTCCTGCATTACCTTATCAATAACCTTGATTTTATCCTGTAAATTTTTGCCTTTCATCGGCTGCTTTTTGGATGTACTCATCAAGTTGCTTAACGGATTTAATACCTTGTTCTCTGAGAAAGATAACAGACTCAGCCATTGTATGAAGGTTATGTTTGGTTGCCCAATATTCGTAGCCTTTGCTTTCTTTTACTTTAACATTTGTGTTCATGTCAATAACATTGCCGATGCGTTTTTTTGACGGCAGAAGTCTTTATAAACTCTCTTTCTGCAATGCGTTCTTTTAATCTTTCTTCGGTGTAATCTTCCCCGATTGTTTTAGCCCTTGTAAATCTCGCCTTATCTTTTGACTTAAAAGCAATGTGCTTACCGTATTTGATTTCATAGCCAAGATCAGCCATCTTCTTTAGAAATTCATCCCAATCCTTAGACTGTTTTATAATTCTGTCAATGTCAAATTGAAGCCTGCTTTTCCAAGAAGTGCCATGCTTTGCTTGTTCATTTTCATACCAAGATTTACCGTTAGTCTTGTATTTTTTCTTATAGCTTTCGTAAAACTCGTCAATAACGGATAGGTTATTTTCTTTGCATAACTTATCGCTCTGATAACGGATTTGGTGGTAGCTTTTCTTGTTAGACTGGTAGCACCTGCCTGTTACCATATTTACATTATTGAAGATGATGTGATTGTGGATATGCCCCTTATCTATGTGGGTAGATAAGACAAATTCATACTCATCTTTGAGTATCTTTTTACACAGCTCCATACCTATTTGGTGTGCAATTTCAGGCGTAGTTTCTCCCGGTAAAAAGGATTGAATGAGATGTCTTGCAAGAACGGTTCCTTTTGTTCCTACGTTTTCTCTTGTCCTTAAAAACTGAGTATGAGCAGTTGATTCATGGCATTTATGAGTACTTACTAATAGCTGCTCATCTGTTTTATCTCCATTTACAATGTAGTCGATAGCAAGATTAAGAGTCGATTTTATTGGGTGTATTTTTTGTAATAGCCATTATTATTCACCTTCCGTTTCAGATGTTCTTTTCAGAAGTAGTGAATGAATTTTGGAGTGAACCCAATTTCTTGGACACTGTAATTTACAGACATGATAAGGCTTGATTCCTTGCCTGGCAAGGAGTTAGGCCTTTTAATGTGTGACGGGCATGTCGCAAACCTAACTGGTGAAAGTCCAGCCGTAGGTAGTTACCGCCAAGCGTAGCGAACCACAAGCCATAAGTCGTGAGACTTTGGGTGAAGGAAGTGGTGTAGCGATTCTTTCGAGGTTACGAACAGAAACCTGATATAAGGCTAAATGGTGGGTGAGATTGCATTACAAATCAAAGCCCAAAAGGTAAACGTAAAACCAAAACAGTAAATCAGGAACTTGTGAAAGAAGAGAGAAAGGTATGTGACTTACCCCGTGAGGTCTTGTGGACGATGAATCCTAGACGTTTTCAAACAACTATAGTACCATCGGGCGGAAAAAGGTTTATCACAAGAAGTCAGCTGAGCCCATAGTAGGTATACACCAATACCGAAGGGGTTAATGTTTGTATAGTGCAAATCGCTATATGTAAGAAAAATGAATACTCTGGAATTGAGATATCACCTAGAACCATAGAACGTAACTATGGATGGTGAAAGGCAAGAAGAGGATTTCATTATTTGTGCAATAGAAGGAGGAGCAGCCATGGAATTAATGGACAAGATTCTAAGTCAAAAGAACTTGCAAGAGGCGATGAAAAGAGTCAAGAGTAATAAAGGTGCATCGGGCATTGACAAGATGTCTGTGGAAGAAATTGACGAATACTTCAGTAAACATATAGAAGAAATCAAAACTTCGATATGGGAAAAGAAATATAGACCTCAGGCAGTGAAAAGAGTTTATATCCCAAAACCAAATGGAAAGAAAAGACCATTGGGGATACCTGTTGTAGTGGATAGAGTAATCCAACAAGCAGTGGCACAAGTGTTTAGTGAACTCTGTGACGAGTGCTTTAGTGAGCATAGTTACGGATTCAGACCAAACAGAAGTGCCCACCAAGCGATGGAGGAAGTGCTCTTCTACCTAAACGAAGGATGTGAATGGGTAATAGACCTAGATATCGAAAAGTACTTTGACACAGTGAATCATGATAAGTTGATATCCATACTTAGAGAGAAAGTAAAAGATGATGTAACGCTACATCTCGTAAGGTCCTTTTTGAGGGCTGGAATCATGGAGGATGGAATCATCCGCAGAAATGAGGAAGGCGTTCCACAAGGAGGTCCGCTCAGTCCAATATTATCCAATATCTACCTAGATAGGTTTGATAAGGAACTGGAGAGCAGAGGACTAAGATTCGTAAGATACGCAGATGACTGTAATATCTTCGTAAAGAGTGAGATGTCAGCCAACAGAGTCATGAAGTCTGTATCAAGTTGGCTAGAAAGAAAACTATTTCTAAAGGTCAACATGACAAAAACAAAAGTAGTAAGACCTAGCAATAGTTCGTTTCTTGGCTTCACGTTCTGGAGAAACAAAGATGGATGGAAAAGTAAGCCTACATATGACAGGAAACAAAAACTATGTAAGAAAATAAAAGAAGTGCTATGCCGTAAAAAGGCAAGCGCACTTCCTTTATCAGCTGTATTCACCAAAGTAAACCAAATCGTGAGAGGATGGATAAACTACTTCAGGATTGGTTCGATGAAGACCTTCTTAACAGAATTTGGAGAATGGTTGCGACACAAGATACGTGTGATAATTCTAAAACAATGGAAGAAACCAAAACGTATCTATACCAACCTACAAAACCTTAATCGGATACTCAAATTAAATATCCCTGATGAAAGAATCTACAGTACAGCCAATACTAGACTAGGTCTGTATCGACAGACAAAGGGGAACACAATAAACTTCTTATTAAGTCCAAAGGTACTATCGATGAAAAACAAAAACAGACCAGGATTAATCAATCCACTAGAATATTATCAATCTAAGTAAAGGTAGAAACAATACAAATGTAGCGCCGTATACGAGACCCGTACGTACGGTGCAATGAGAGGGTCGAAGAATATCTGAATAAGATATTCTCACTCTACTCTATTACATTACTTCCTTTATGCTATTATGCATATACAAATTGTATTTACAAAGGAGTGATTAGGATGGCTAGTACACAAGTAGTAAACTTTCGTGAAGATTCAGTATCTTACCAGAAGACTAAAGAAATCGTAGAGGGTGAGGAAGTTATAGTTTCTGATGTACTGAATGCTATGCTCAGAAAAATCGCCAACAATACAGTTGATGCAAAGGAATTTGTTTCCAGTGATTTACAGGATACACAGTATCAAGTGGCATTTGAGGATTTAAAGAAAGAAATTTTAGCTGGGCATCAAGAAATTGCTCAAGGTAAGGTCACGTCCCTATCTGACGTTAGAAATGACTTCAATCTTGACTAATTTAAAATGATGTCTTGTTTTTCTTTGCAAATAAGTGAAAAAAACTAATGGGGAATTTATAACGATATTGATATATTTTTTTAGAGTCAGCAATCTGTAGGTGGAAAAAAATAGATTTAATTTTTAGTGTACATGAGACTTTAGAAATGTCCTGGGTTTGCTACAAATATTATGAATATAATTTGCTCTGATATCTTGATACTAAAGTGAAGATTGATAGTGAATTAAAACCGATTTAATAATATGAATGAGAATGGAAAATATATTTATATGTAGCATACATTTATTTCTTGGATAATACTATATGGTTTAAAAATATGTGAAAAATCAATGAATATTTTTCCACGAAACTGTAAAAATCAATTGGTATCCATATTATCGGTTCATTACTACGTATAGTGTTGTCTGAAAGGTTCTTACGAAAAGGAAAAAGTGATTAAGTCATTTAAATTGTGGAATTGTTTTTATATATCATTAGTCATGCTTATTATGTAGACTTTAAATCATTTCTTCTAACGCTTTGTTGAAGATATATAATACATTGAATAAGTAAAAATATATTAAGGAGATTTAACTATGTATAACAGTAAGGATTTTAGTTGTTTAGATTTAGCAGTCTACTTGAATAATTGTCAAGCACACTATTTCTGGTCAGATATATATGAAAAAAATTATATCCGCAAAGAAAAAAAGACAGATGGTGGTTAGATAAAAATGAAATGATAGTCGGTGGTCAAAAAAATTCATTTTATTACGTATTTAGGTGCATGTTATAAATTACAAAAAAATAAAAAAAGGATAGTTTAAAACATGTATGGAGTGGTAATGGATTTAAAAAAATGCAGCTGGATTAATATGGTTTCTTGAGGCAATCGGTGCAAAACAAACGTGATATTAAGAAAGCATTTGCTGCAGGAGAAAAAGTGGCACGTAATAAAGGGAAACAACCAGAACAGAGTAAAAGCAATAAAAACAAGCTATAGGGTGGGATTTAATAATTAAATTGTGTGACAATAAAAAAATATATGTAGACCAATGCTTTGATAAAATGTATATTAATATAGATTTTTTTAACTTTATTATCTATTTTTTTAAAATTAGTGATATATGAATGTATTTCTAAAAAGGAATTTGGTGGTGCCATCGTGAAAGTCGAAATCAAAAAAAGTAAATTCATATGATGATGAACATGCTGAAGTAAGTGTTGTTGAAGTGACAGATACAATTCAAAGTGCAATCGATACACTTGAGAATAACTGTCGTATTATCGCTGCGCAATACAAATCGATCAGACTGTCATGTGTCAGATTGATAAAATTTATTATATTGAATCTATAGATAAGAGAACATATATCTATACGAAGGATAATACGCTTGAAGTTTCATATCGACTATATGAACTTGAAAGTGAATTGACTCGAAATTTCTTCAGAGCCGCAAAGGCAATGATTATCAATATTCGAAAGATTAAATCTGTCAAATCTGAAATTAACGGTAGGATGACAGCAGAACTTTTGAATGGAGAACAAGTTATTATCGCAAGAAGTTATGTAAAAGAATTAAAAAGAAAGGCTAGGAATCTAACATGCAAAAAGCAAAAATTATTTTTCATCAAACGGTTATGATTTCAGCTGCTATTCTTTTTGGAATTGGAGTACAGATGATTCTTCAACATTATATCTCAGGTGCAGAGTCATTAACTTTAAGCTGGAATGTTCCTATTTCGATATGCTTAACTGGATTTTTGTGTTCACTTCCGACTTGTTTTTCTCTTAGATTTAGATAGTTTGAAGAAGAATGTAATGTGGATGAGAATAGTGATTCACTTTTATATCAGTTGGTGGAATTGTAGTATTATGCGGTTATTTGTTTGATTGGTATGGCTCATTATTTAATATTCAGTCAACCCTAATTATGTATAGTATTATCTATATCTTTGTATGGTTTGTGACCGCATGGATTGCTAAGTCTGATGAGATAAAAAAATCAATGCAGCTATCAAAGATATGCAAGATTTAGAATGATTATTAAATCATAAAAAAATAGATATTTTTTTAAAGAAAAAGTGCAACTCAGTAGCCTATATATGCAGGTTGGTAGAGTGGCACTTTTTATTCTTTCATGGTGATAAGATGCTTTCAGAAAGAAAAAAAGATTTAGGAGGAGTTATTACGATGAATGCAATTACAGTAAAAAAACTTAACAAAGAAATATGACAAAAAGATTGCAGTGGATCATATCTCATTTGAAGTAAAAGAAGGAGAGTTCTTTGCATTTCTAGGAGAGAATGGTGCAGGTAAATCTACAACGATAAATATGCTGTGTACAATCTTTGATAAAAACAGAAGGTGATGTGGAAATATTTGATTATAAACTCGGAAAAGATGATGACAAGATACGAGAGAACATCGGTATTGTTTTTTTCAAAACTCTGTACTAGATGGAAAGTTAACAGTCAAAGAAAATCTTCTAACAAGGGCATCTTATTATGGTATTGGAAAAGATGAAATACTACAGCGTTTGAATCCATTAATGCAAGCATTTGAACTTGATAGTATCTGGAATCAAAAATATGAGAGATTATCTGGAGGTCAGAGAAGAAGAGTTGATATTATTAGAGCACTTTTACATAATCCAAAGATACTCTTTCTGGATGAACCAACAACTGGTCTTGATCCCTATGTCTAGAAAAAGTAGTATGGGAGTATATTGACTATCTTCGTAAGGAAAAGCACATGACAATATTCCTTACAACACACTACATGGAAGAAGTCAGAGATGCTGATCGAGTAGTAATTCTAGATAAAGGACATATTGTAGCGAATGATACTCCAGCTGGTTTTAAAGAATAAGTATACAAATACAAAATTGATTTGGTACACACAACATGATTGTGAAAATGAGAAGTTAATCAGCGACTTTGAATATACGTATGAGGTTGACCACTATATCGTGAATCTAGAATCACAAAAGGAATTTAACCTAACAGAATTTCTTATATCTAAATCGCCATCAAATTACAGATTATGAAATCGCAAAAGGAAGTATGGATGACGTATTCCTGAACTTAACAGGTAGAAAGCTTGGTGAATAACATGAGGGATTTTTAGGACTGACAAAAAAAGAAATTTATTACTGTTCTTTAAGGATAAACAATCTATTATTTTTTTCATTACTAACATCAACGATCGTACTGGCATTGTATCTACTATTCTTAAAAAGATACATTTGTAAATGCGATGGATAGTGCAATAAATCAATTCCCTAGTTTATCTTCACTTATTGATAAGAATGATAAAGACATGTTTGCAAAATCTAATCCTTTTAACGGGTATTCTAGGTTCTGCTATGATTACAGTTCCATATAACTGTTTAATTACTCTTTGTGAAAGATCGAGAAAATAAAGTGGATTATGATATTCTCGCAACACCATTGAAAAGAGGAGAGATTATCTTCTCATACTTTATCTCTGCGGCATTATCTTCAGTGATTCTGACAAGTATGATACTTGCGATTGGGCTTGGAGTGATCGGTATGCAAGGAGATATTTATCTTGGAATTGGTGAGATTTTAAAGGCATTTTGTGTTGTAGCACTTGGATCTATCTCTGCAACTTCAATCTTTATGATAGTAGTTTTATTCTTCAAATCTGTTAGTGCTAGCGGAGCCTTCTTTGGAATGTTATCTGCAGCTTCTGGATTTATCATTGGTGCATATATTCCTATCTCACAGTTTTCTGAAGTTGTACAAACTGTATGTAATATCTTCCCGGCAAGTCAGATTACAATTGTGTTAAGAAATGTCTTGATTAATGGGTTACTAGAGCATATGAACACATCATTGAATGGAGTTGAACAGGGAATGTTTGTGACAAGCATAAAAGAACTATTCTCATTTAAAGCATGGTTGTTTGATGGCTATTTAGATATGACACAGATGCTGGTATACATTACAGTATCAATCATTGTATGTATCGTTATACAAATGATTATCTATTCTAGAACATATAAAAAGCATAATAAAAAAATAACTTAGATTATTTATCTAGGTTATTTTTTTAGGATTAGGAGATAGATGGACTTTTCCATCCACTTTTTCTATAGCTAAGTGGTGTACATCCATACTCTCTTAGAAAGAGTCGATTGAAATAACTTTGGTCAAAGAAACCACAGCTATGTGCAATTTCAGAAACACTGTTTGTAGTAGAACGTAGTAAATGTAGACTAATTTCTAAACGATGTTTATTCAAGAAATTAATTGGAGATAGTTGTGCATATTTATTAAATATTTTTTTGCACATTGGCTACGACTGACATTTCCTGCACGTGCAATATCATCTAAAATGATTTCTTCGTTAAAGTGATTGTAGATATATTCAATCATTTTTTTGTTGGATAAATGCGTTATTTTTCCATCGGTGGCTTTTTAGGCTCGTTAACATATGTCAGATATATTTCATGGAATAAAAAGATGCAGTAGAGCGATTAATCGTAACTCATAACCACTTGGTAAGGTATGCAGGAGTTCGTCAATATCTGTAATTAATTCCGCAATCTTGGCTGCTGCACCGCTATTTCCATCAAAACTAATATGTGAGAAAGAATTATCCTCTATCATAGGTTTGAGATATTTTTTTGATAGATGAGTGGATTTTGCATTAGAAGACTAACACCAACATTTAATACTTTATAAGCACATCTAGCTCTCGCCATTTGCACATATTCTATGCATTTGTTTATGGTTAATCAGACAAACATCTCCTGCCCGAAGTTCAAAGTTATCTTCACCTGCCGAACATATTACAGTCCCACTATTTATGACGATAATTTCAACATTATCGTGTAAATGAAGTATTTCACTATGCATTTCACGCAAAGCTACGTTTTCAAGTTCTACCTGTACGGGTAAACTCTCATTTTGAAAAAAATAATCGTATCCATAGAATTTTTCTCCTATTTTTTTATGGCAAATAATACAATGATTTATGTAAATTATAGCAGATAATATCATTAATCAAAGATACATGTTCAAAAAATATATGAAAGGAGAATTTGAATATGGAAGAAATTAGAGAAAGAATGCCACTCATAGGAGAAGATGCTCCTGCGTTTAAGGCTATTACAACACAAGGGGAGATTAACTTCCTGAAGACTACAAAGGAAAATGGGTAATTCTATTTTTCACATCCAGCAGACTTTACACCAGTATGTACAACAGAGTTTATGACATTTGCTTCAATGATTGATGAATTCAAGGCTATTAATACTGAATTAGTTGGTCTTTCAGTTGATTCACTCTATGCACACATCGCATGGTTACGTAGAATCCAAGAACTTGAATGGAAGGATATGAAGCATGTGAATGTTACTTTCCCTCTGATTGAAGATATCCGCATGGAAGTTGCTAACAAATATGGCATGATTCAGCCAAATGCTTCTAATACACAAGCAGTTCGTGCTGTATTCGTAGTAGACCCCTAACGGCAAGATTCGTACAATTTTATATTACCCACTATCAACTGGAAGAAACTTTGATGAAATTAAGAGAATTATTCTCGCACTTCAAAAAGCAGATTCAGACCATTGCGCTACACCTGCAGACTGGCGTCCAGGTGATGATGTAATTGTTCCAACAGCTGGAAGTTGTGGTACTGCTAGAGAACGTATGGAAAATCAATCAGAAGATCAATACTGCTTAGATTGGTTCCTATGCTTCAAGAAGAGTAAGTAAAAAATAGATGTAAACAGAGTCATGTTATAAATACATGGCTCTTTTTTTATGAATGTAATGAATATCGTATTTTAAAGAAGTACACTGATAAATGATATTTGTAAAGTTTTATACAAAACAATATGAAGTGAAGTAGAATATAAGAAAGTTTATATGCACAAAAAGTGTTTTTATTAACAGGGAGGTTTCTTATGCCTTTGCAAATTGTTCGAAATGATATTACAAAAATGAAGGTTGACGCAATTGTCAATGCTGCAAACAATTCTCTTTTAGGTGGAGGTGGAGTAGATGGTAGTATTCATCGTGCTGCTGGACCTGAATTACTTGCGGAATGTAAGTTGCTAAATGGGTGTGAAACAGGTGCTGCTAAAATTACCAAAGGGTATCAATTACTATGCACGTATGTTATCCATACGGTAGGGCCACGTTGGATTGATGGAAGTCATAATGAAAAAAAGAATTACTTGAATCATGTTATATAGCTTCTAAATCTTGCAAAAAAATACGGTTGTAAATCTATAGCATTTCCACTTATATCTTCTGGAATTTATGGGTATCCAAAAGCGCAAGCATTAAGAGTTGCAGTTGAACAGATTAGAAAGTTTCTTTTTAGATAATGAGATGATGGTATATCTTGTGATATTCGATCGTAAATCATATGAAATAGGGGATAAATTATATTCTGATATAACATCATATATTAACGATCAATATGTAGATGACCATTCTGATTCTTTATTTTTGCAAAAAGCTAGATTCGTTGAGTTTGAAAAATGGATGTTTAGGAGAAGGGTCAGTACCATTAAGTTCTACTGAAGAGAAATCAATAATGGATTGGCTTAACGGTATCGATGAAAGCTTTTCGGAAATGTTATTAAGAAAAATTGATGAGAGTGGTATGAGTGATGCCGAGTGTTATAAGAAAGCAAACATCGATAGAAAACTCTTTTCGAAGATTCGGTCGGACAAATTATATAAACCATCCAAACCTACAGTGATAGCATTTGCTTTAGCATTAAAATTATCATTAGAGGAAATGCAAGACATGCTTGCAAAGGCCGGGTTTGCATTATCACATTCTAGTAAGTTTGATTTGATTATTGAATACTTCGTAAAACATGGGAATTATAATGTCTATGAAATCAATGAAGCATTATTTGCGTTTGACCAAAGTTTAATTGGTGGATAAAAAATGTCGCTTTACAGGCGACCATAATATCTAAATATATAGATACACTTAAGCCATACAAAAGGGAAACACCTTAGGAGGTAAGTGTATGAAAAAGAATTTAACAGAACTAGTATTTATTTTGGATCGTAGTGGATCGATGCATGGATTAGAGAACGATACAATTGGTGGCTTTAATGCAATGATTGAAAAACAGAAGAAAGAGGAAGGGGAAGCCCTGATTTCCACAATACTGTTTGATCACAAAAGTAAAGTGATTCACGATAGAGTCGATGTAAAAGAAATATTTCCAATGACAGAGAAAGATTATGTTACAGGAGGATCTACAGCACTCTTTAGATGCAGTAGGTAATGCGATTTGCCATATTATGAATATTCATAAGTATGCGCGTAAGGAGGATGTTCCTGAACATACGCTATTTGTCATCACAACGGATGGTATGGAAAATTCTAGTCATAGCTATGATTATGGCAAAGTAAGACAACTAATAGAATTACAAAAAGAAAAGTATGGCTGGGAGTTTATGTTCTTGGGTGCAAATATTGATGCAGTTAATGTCGCAAGTAATATGGGTATTGATGAAAGCCGAGCAGTTAATTTCAACTGTGATAGTGTAGGTACTGCATTAAATTATGAGGTTATTGGTGAAGCAATTGGTACATTAAGAAAAATGTAATCTTTGTGAATGAGAATTGGAAAGAACGCATCGATGAAGATTTTTCATAAGCGTAGTAAATCTCATAATAAATAATATTGATTAAGGGTGGAGTATAAAAATCTCTGCCTTTTTATTATGAAAAATAGTATATTATATTTAGATATATTCATTGGATTTTTTTGGAATACAGTCTAATAGGAGGGTTATTGATATGGATAATCTAATATGGCTGAGTATAATGATTCCTACAAGTCTTTTGTTTACATGTATTGGGATTTATGCCTGGATGAGAAAGAAACCGATGTGGTTTTTGGGCAGGTGATACCGTACCTGAAGATGAGATTACAGATGTTTGTGCATATAATCGAGCAAATGGAATCATGTGGCTTTGTTTCTCGTTGCTGCTCTGGATAGGGACAATAATTGGTGCATGTTATAGCATAATTCTAGGCTCAAATATTATACTTGCAGATAGTACAGTTGGATTAGTCCTTATGATGATAACGTATACATTCATTCGTAAAAAGTATAAAAAGATATAACGTTGATTGATATTTACTAATTGGAAGAAATGAATATGCATGCATGTGTTATTGGTGATTGGCTAAGATACTTTAACTTGGGAAAATTTATAAGTTATCAATATGGCTGCGGTGTAGTTAAGTGTTATAATGCATATAGCGAAAGTTATAAATTACGAGGTAACCTATGGACAAGAGTATTTCTAATAATAAAAATGCGTTCCTATATTCTGTGATTACTGTTGTATGTACATTTATTCTAGGTGGAATTATTTTTTTGTGATAGCTCCTGGGAAATCTAATACGACAGCTAGTATTCTCTTTATACTATTGAATCTCATTCCGATGATTATGGCATTTATATTCACGTACCAATCAAAAGAAGTTCGTGGATTATGGGAGTTTTTGGAGAAGGTATTCTGTGGGGAAGAACGTTCTATCGTATGGCTATTTGTTTTACTCGTACCAGTTGTTTATTATGGTGTTTCTGTTGTATTGGGAAATGTAAAGTTTACTGGTATGGCACTAGGTGCTGTGATAGCTTACTTTCCATGGACATTGTTTCAAGGTGGACTGGAAGAAGTGGGGTGGAGATGGTATCTACAAGATCATCTTCGGTGTAAGAATTTTATTCTAAAAATGTTTGTCATATCGATTGTTTGGTTTTGTATGGCATTTACCAATTTACAGATTACCGTGGATTACAGCAGGGTCAACAAATTATTTGCTATTTTATCTGACGATCCTTTGGGAATACATTTATGCTTGGTGCAATCAAGGAATTCTCTAAGGGCGCGATACCATGCGTACTTGCACATATGTTGATTGATAGTCTAGCGATACTCATGTTAGTGAAGAGTACGCTTGTACCACTTATCATTCTTGTGGTAATTGAAATAATAATGTCGATAGTTGCTGTGTATTTCTTGAATAATAAAAAGCATGAACTAATCTTATAAATGTAGAAGCTCATTGAGGGCTTCTTTTTATTTGTGCATTTTTTTAACTATTGACGATATACATAGCGTGCTATATCATTTTTTTACATGAAAAGAGAAATAGATTGTGGTGAGTATATTCACTGGATAAGTGATGTGTTAGAAAAGCGGACAGAATTATTATTGGCCAAGGTAGGTTTAACGTTATCTCAAATGATGGTCATTGAATCTTTCCGTCATAGTAAAGATGGATATCAAACAGTTCAGGGTATTCAAAATGCATTACATGTTGCACAACCTACAGCAAGTGGACTTGTAAAAGCGTATGGAGAAAAAGGTCTGTTAAAAACGCATTGATTCTAAGGATAAACGGGAAAAGGTGATTACTCTTACAGAAGAAGGATACGCGGCAATCACCAATGCCAGAAAAGGAATGATATCAACAGAATCTATCTTGCTGGCGAGCTTAAGTGAAGAAGAAAGCAAAACAGTTCCATTATCTATTAGATAAAGTTTGGAATTCATTGGATAAAGATAATTCAAGGAAAAAAATAATATCTACCTTCTTAATTGATATTGAAATATGATATAGAGAGTGTTAAAATTCCAGTTAGATATAACTAACTGGAATTTTTTTAATTATTGGAGGGTTAAAAAAATATGGGAAAGGGTCATCTGCCAATTTTAGGTGTTGGACCACTGTATGTTATCACTATTATTTTTGATGACAGTTCTAGGTATCATTCTTTCTATTACAGGCATAATTCCAACCATTACATTTACTATTTTACGATGGATATGTATCCTAATTGGTATTTTGTGTTTCGCTATTGGAATTACTCTTTGGCTGAGGGCAGTTATAATCGATAGACTTGATGCACATATCATTAAAAAAATGAATTGGTAACTACCGGTGTTTATGCATATGTAAGAAATCCAGTATATAGTGCGTTTATGTTTGTGTGTACAGGAGTCCTATTGATTTATGGCAATCTAATATTGTTATTATTACCAATTATTTACTGGGTATTTATGACTGTACTAATGAAGTCAACGGAAGAAAAATGGTTAGAAGATTTATATGGACAAGAGTATATCCAATATCTTCAACGCGTAAACCGTTGTATTCCATGGAAAGGGAAGAAGTCATGAATGATACAAGTTCCTTACAAGGAGTAGAAGATACCTTGTACATCCCTTTATATGCGAGAATATATGCATCTAAAAGATTTCCTGATTATTTCTATGATGAAAAAGCATTATTACTTGAAGATAATAACTCTCTAAAGACAATTGCAGAGAATACATTTGAGTATTTCAATATGGCTAGTGTTTGTAGACAGCAGACTATAGACAAAAAGATTACTTCATTTTTTAGATAATAACCATGCATGCAATGTTGTGTTTCTGGGTGCTGGTTTTGAAACGGCATACTTTCGTATTAGAAATGATGTTTCTAACTTCTATGAAGTAGATTTGGAACATGTAATTGTAATGAGAGAAAAACTTCTCGGTCATGGTAAAAACGAGAAACTCATCGGTTGTGATATGTTTTCGATGGAGTGGGTTAAATACTTAGATACCTCGAAACATACATTGATTGTTTTAGCAGGTGTATTTCAATATTTTACAAAAGACAGAATTATCCATTTTATCCGACAAATACAAAAGTGGAATTCCAAAATGTGAAATAATATTTGATGCGACAGATAGTATTGATTAAAGCGTGCAAAATAAATTTGTAAGAAGAACTGGTAATTTGAATGCTGAGATGTATTTTTGCGATAGATAATCCATACGAATTCGCAAAAGATACAAACACTAAGCTGGTTAGTGTAAGTGGATTTTTACAGATGCTCTGAAACAATGTAGAGGATTAAAACTAATAACCAAGATTATTATGTTTTTCAGATAGATTAAAACGAACCATAGTAATCCACTTTACGTTTAAATCAATAAATATTATAAAAAGTATTTCAGTGCTGAAATACTTTTTATTAATATTGGTAGTTTAGATATAATGATGAAGTCGACGAGGTTACATTATGAGTATTACAATCAATATTTACTACACCGGCAAAAATGGAAATGCAAAAGAATTTTGCAAGTGAGATGGAATCTAGTGGATTAACACAGAAAATACGCGAAGATGGAAATTTGAAAAATGAATATTTCTATCCGGTAAATGATGATGAAACAGTCTTGTTAATTGATTCTTGGAGAAATCAGGAATCAATTGATTTTTCATCACGCTTCACCGATGATGGTGGAAATTGTAAAGTTGCGTGATAAATATGATTTACACATGCGAGTTGAAAGATATGTTTCAGATGATACGAATGAGAATATTGATTATCAATTCATTAGATAATAGAAATATTTTAAAAGAGGTGGTATAAATTGATATGCTAGAAGAAATTACTTTTAGATGGATATGAAACATTTATCAAGGAAATATGTAGTGATACAAACTATGGTGATCCCTCATTATTTGTATGATAATAACAATCTGTATAGTGCTTTTTGAAAAAAAGAGACCAACATGTATATGTAAATGTTGATGGTGGTAATATTGATGGAATATTCGTATTGCTGATTTTACCAACTGAAAAATATATTGAAATGATAATTGGTTTATCAAAATCTGAACATGCATACAATGAACTATTTAAATACTTGGAGAAGAATTATAAAGGATATCGTTGTGACTTCGTTATAAATCCTAAGAATATCTTGCTTAAGAATATACTTATTTCCAAAGATGCAAAATTTGAAAATGAACAGCAACGTATGATTGCTAGATTTCCATCGCATAAACAATATCCGTTAGATATACAACTCTATACTGAACAGTGGAAACAGGCATATATTGATATGCACGTTAAGGAAATTTATTGGACAGCAGAAAAGGTGTTATCTGCACTCGATCGTTTTAGAGTATTCTTGGCAATTCATCAAGAACAGCTAGTTGGATATTTAGATGTTACATACGCATACAAACAAAAACGAGCCCTATAGTTTAATTGTATTGCCAGAGTATCAAAAACTTAGGATATGAGCAAGCACTCTTATCAAAAAGCCATTCAAATGAATGGAACAAACACAATGATGACCTTGGTAGATGTAAACGCGAAGGAAGAAATTAAAAATCTATGAAGAAGCTGGCTTTGATGTAATCAAAGGACAGAACAGTATTTTTGCGACAATTACAATTTGAGATAAACAATCTGCTAATAAAGGATTAGAATTGAAAGAGAACTAAACTTATACTATGATGTCAAAGATAAGTAATGTGGTGATGAGATGAAAAAGAAGAGTTCATTTGTATTTACAGGTGATATTGGCTTTGATAAATACATGGATAAAAATGGGAAGATAAACGTCTGATTACAGATGGTGTTTTGCGTTTTTGCATAGCGGTGACCATGTTGTGGCAAATGTGGAAGGAGCACTCATTGACCTGCCACCACAAGATGATACATCTGGTGTTAAACAACTCATTCACGCAATGAATCCTAAGGCTATCAAAGTATTGAATAACATGCATGCAGATGTTTGAGTTTATGTAACAATCATATCTTAGATGCTGGTGAAGAGGGTGTAGCACAAACTTTAAAACTTGCAAAAAGAGAATCACGTTCAAACAGTTGGGGCAGGTATGAATATTCAGGAAGCTGCTAGACCGTTGTTATTTGATGAAGCTGGTGGAATTGGCTTGTTCAGTGTTGGTTATCGTAGAGGTTGTAAACCAGCGGATGTAAATCGTGCTGGATGTCTTCTTTGGAATGATATGGAGCGCATTCAGAAAAAAACATTGATGAAATCAAAAAGACTTGCCGTTGGTGTGTGATTGTTTGTCATGGTGGTGAGGAGTTTACATCATTACCTTCTTCTTATACAAGAGATCGTTATCATAAATTCTTAGAGATGGGTGCGGATATTGTGGTAGCACATCATCCGCATGTACCAATGAATTATGAGACTGTAGGGGAAAAAGTAATTTTTCTATTCCCTTGGAAATTTTATCTTTGATACAGATTATCAACGCGCACAATACAATACAGAGCATGGTATCTTGGTTAAAATTAACTTTACTGAAAAAGAAGTTTACTTGGGATGCTTGCGGTATTCGCATCAATCGCGAGTTAGAACATGTGCGTACTGCAAAATTACCGGATATCTTTTGCGGATGTACAAGAAGAAGAGTATAGACACTTAGAAGCACTTGCGGCAAAGATGATGGTTTCTGCGTATAAACGACAGTTGGTTTACTTGAATCCAAAAGAATTTCAAAATGCGAGTGAAAAGAAATGGGAAGAAAACTTCTTGAATCCTAAACGTAGTGGTCGTGTAGAAGGGGAAGCATTAGACTTTCAAATTATCTATCCACTTGCCAAAACGGCTGAAGATGGAAAGTGGAAGAAGAGTAAACTAACAAAAAGTTGTAAGGTATATTCAAAAAGCAAATATAAATCTTTAAGACATCGCGTAATAGCGATGTTTTTTTATATCAGTATTCAATTTTTAAAATCATGCTCGAATCCCAAGAAAACAAGCGAATCTTCTGTATGTTTATTTCAAAAAAAGTTGTGGTATTCTAGTAATGAGGTTTAAATCGAAAAGGAGTAAAAATATGACAGATTTATCACCACTACAAAAAAAGCTAGATATCAGTATGCACCAAAGCTTCCAAAGATGCTAAGAAACGGTATCTCTGAGATTTCAGTTTTGAAGGGAAGAGACAACAAGCGTTGCCGATCAGGAAAAGATCAAGGCTTTATTCCCAAATACTTATGGTAAGAAGGAAATCACATTCCAAAAAGGGACAAAAATACATCCGTAGCTAAGAAACAGGTTGTAGGTGTTATCCTTTCTGGTGGACAGGCACCTGGTGGACACAACGTAGTGTGCGGTCTATATGATGCTTTAAAGGCAACTAATCCAGAAAATGTATTATATGGATTTAAGAAGGGTCCAAGTGGATTACTTTGAAGATGATTATTTAATTTTTGATGATGCTTATATCGATCGGTTCAGAAACACTGGTGGATTCGATATCATCGGTTCTGGTAGAACAAAACTTGAAACAGAAGATCAGTTTGCAGTTGCGGCTGAAGTTTGTAAGAAGCATGGTATCACAGCGATTGTTATTATCGGTGGTGATGACTCCAATACAAATGCTGCTGTTTTTAGCTGAGTACTTTGCAGCACATGATGCTGGTGTACAGGTAATTGGTTGCCCCTAAGACAATCGATGGTGACTTGAAGAATGAAGATATTGAATGCTCGTTCGGTTTCGATACAGCTACTAAGACATATAGCGAAGTTATCGGTAACATTGAAAGAGATGCTAATTCTGCTAAGAAGTACTGGCATTTCGTTAAGGTAATGGGACGTTCTGCTTCTCATGTTGCACTAGAGTGTGCATTGCAGACACAACCAAACGTTTGCTTGATTTCTGAAGAAGTTGCTGAAAAGAAGATGTCCTTATCACAGATTGCAGACTATATCGCTGATTCTGTAGAAGCTAGAGCTGCTAAGGGTATGAACTTCGGTGTAGCAATTATCCCTGAAGGTGTCGTTGAATTCGTTCCAGAGTTCTCTGCATTAATCGCTGAAATTAATGAATTACTTGCTGGTAGTAAGGCTGAAGCATTCAATGCTTTACCTAACTGGAAAGAAAAGTATGCATTTATTGAAAAAGGATTATCTCAGGAAGCAATGGCAGTATTTGCAATTCTTCCAGAAGGAATCCAACAGCAGTTATTCTTAGAAAGAGACCCACACGGAAATGTACAGGTATCTCTCATTGAATCTGAGAAGTTATTCTCTGCTATCGTGAAAGCTAAGTTAGAAGAAAGAAAGGCTGCAGGTACTTACAAGGGTAAGTTCAATGCATTACACCACTTCTTCGGTTATGAAGGAAGATGTGCATTCCCATCTAACTTCGACGCAGACTACTGCTATTCATTAGGTTACAATGCATTCATGTTAATCCAATATGGTTACAATGGATACTTGTCAAAGGTTTCTAACCTATCTAAGTCAGCTGATGAATGGGTAGCTGGTGGTATGCCAATCACAAAGATGATGAACATCGAAAGAAGACATGGTGAAGATAAGCCAGTAATCAGAAAGGCTCTTTGTTGAGCTTGATGGTAAACCATTCAAGTTCTTTGAAGCACACAGAGAACAGTGGGCTAAGGAAACATGCTACACATACCCAGGTGCGATTCAGTACTATGGACCAGCTGAGGTTTGTGATTTAACAACTAGAACACTAGCTCTTGAAAAGGGTGAATAATTAATCGTTTAAAGACACAGTAGAAACTCTACTGTGTTTTATTTATGTTATAATGCTAAAAATAATATGAGGTTAGTACTATGAAGAAGGTAAAAACAATCGGGATTGTCAGTTTATCTAGTGGCATTCTAGGGGAGGATTTTTGTACAACATGAAGTGAAAAATTGGTCTAGAACGTTTAGAAAAAAATTTGGCATTCAAGTGAAATTCATGGAACATGCATGCAAAGGATTGAAATATATCTCTGAACATCCAGAGGATAGGGCGAAAGACCTACTGCATGCATTCCAAGATGATTCAATTGATATGATACTTTGTGCAATTGGTGGAGATGATACGTATCGCTTATTACCATATCTTTTTGAGCATGATGAGTTAAAAAATGCTGTAAAAGAAAAGATATTCCTTGGATTTTCTGATACAACCTTTAATCACTTAATGCTACATAAAGTAGGTCTCAATACATTTTATGGACAAGCATTTCTTCCGGATGTATGTGAATTAGATGAAGAGATGTTACCATACACTGAGAAGTATTTCTTGGAATTATTAGAAACTGGAACAATCCATGAAATAACACCAAGTGATGTATGGTACCAAGAACGTAGTGATTATAGTGCAGAAGCTATCGGTACAAAACGCATCATGCATGCAAATCAAGGATTTGAATTATTACAAGGTAGTGGAGTATTCCAAGGAAAGATATTAGGTGGATGTATCGATAGTTTATATGATATTTTTGATACAACAAGACATAGTGATTCTGTTGAACTATGTAGAAAATATGATCTCTTTCCTGATTTAAATGATTGGAAAGGAAAGATATTATTATTGGAATCTAGCGAAGAACAGCCAACTCCCTGAAAAAGTATCGACACATGATAGAGGCTTTAAAGAATACAGGTATCTTTGACGTCATCAATGGTATTCTTGTTGGAAAAGCCAATGGATGAAATGTATACAAAGGAATATCAGGAAATTCTGGTAGGTGTTGTAAATAACCCAAATTTACTAATTGTGTGGAATCTAAATGTAGGTCATGCGACACCGCGTGCGATTGTTCCATTTGGTGTTATGGCAAGGGTTGATGTTGAAAAAAACAGAAGATAAGTTTTAAGTACTGAATGTAAGAAGATCAGTACTTTTTTAAAAGAAAAGAAGGCCATTTTCTGACCTTCGATTAAGTTTATTGAATTGTTACGGAACCAGAAGTAATGAGTTTTCCTGATTTTCTATCATATAGAAGAATGTCATATGGTAGAACTGTGATATGAACCTGGTCACCAATGACGAATGATTGATTACCAAAGATGACAGATGTAAGAAGATAGTTATTGATGTTAAGCTTTAATGTTGACTCCATACCAGTAGGCATAGAACCATCGACTGCTGCATCTAACTTACCATTTACATCGACTGTAATCTTTTCAGGACGGATACCTAAGATGAAGTCCTCATTAGTAATGATTACATCATCATCGCTGATATAGTCCTCATTAACTTTTTGGATATGATATTTGAATACTTCATCTTTATTCTCTTTTTCAACCTTAGTGCTAGATTTTTCATCAAGATCATTAGAATGTTTTTCTGCATCACGGTGTTCAAACCATTCCTGCAAGTTGAAATTGTGTTCTGGTGTAAAGACTGCTTTCTTATTGTCTAATACTGTGAAAGTAAATGTTCCATCTTGATTCTGTTTTTCCTTTTGCCTCTAAGAAGTTGATAGATGGATTACCAACGAAGTCAGCACAGAATAGGTTGTTTGGCTTGTTGTAGAGTGATAATGGATAATCATACTGCTGTAGTAAACCATTATTCATTAAGCAGATCTTTGTTGAAAGTGTCATTGCTTCCATTTGGTCGTGTGTAACGTATACAAATGTTGAGCCTGTTTCTACATGTAATCTCTGTAGTTCATAACGCATTTCTAAACGTAACTTTGCATCAAGGTTCGATAATGGTTCATCCATAAATAGAACTTGTGGTTCAGGCGCAAGAGTACGAGCAATCGCAACACGCTGTTGTTGTCCACCAGAAAGTTCAGCAGGATAACGATCCATGAACATACCAATCTTAACGATTCGTGCAACACGATTTACAGATAAATCAATTTCTTCATTGCTTAATCGACGAATAGTTGTTTTTCACTTTACCATTTTCTAGAACTTCAAATTTCTCATTTACAGTTTCATTCTTAGCTTGATGTGCAGCAATTAGTTTATTCTTCTTCTCTTCAAATTGCTGAATATACTTTTTTTAGTATCTTGTTCGATAGCGTTTGATGAATGTAAGTTGAACTTGAAAATCTTTTCAGCTGTATATTTGGAAATTGTATAGGTATTGATCAGTTTTAGAAGAAGACGTTTCTTGTCAATTTTGCCTGTCTTCTCTTTACATTCTTCAAAGATTTGTGTGAGTTTATTTGTATTTTTGTAATGAGCGAATTACATCACTAGTTGTTTTTAATTCAATATCCATTACTGGAAGCTCTTCTTTGATATTTTTTAATCCAAAGGAGATGTTGTCATAAACCGTCATATTTGGCCATAGCGCATAGTTTTGGAATAAGAAACCAACTTTACGCTTGTTTGGTGGAATATTGATTCCTTGATCGGAGTCATATACAATTTGGTCACCAATTTTAATTTGTCCGCTCGTAGGTGTTTCTAAACCGGCAATCATACGTAGTGTTGTTGTTTTACCGCAGCCGGATGGTCCTAAGATTGTAATAAATGAATTGTTTTCGATATGTAAGTTGAGGTTGTCTACAGCATAGAATTTACCCCAACGTTTTGTGATATTTGTTAGTTTGATTTCAGGCATATTTTTTCCTCCTAATTACCAATTCCTTCATCAAGGCTTGCACCAGTTAATTTGTTTACAATCAAGTTTGAAAGCATGATTGTTACAATTAAGATCAGGTTGATTGCACTTGAGAAAGCATATAGTCCCATTTCATCAAAAGTAATCTAATGTAGTTGATAAGATAAATCCTTGCGTACATAGTAATAAGAATAGTGATAACTCACGTAAGCAAGTCATGAATGGTAACATGAATCCACTGATGATCGAAGATTTTTTTGAATTGGGATGATAATGCGTGTCATTCGTTTGATCCAAGGAATATCTTGGATGATTGCGGCTTCTTCGATTTCTCCAGATAATTGCAACATAGAGTTTAATGCGTTACGACTTGCAAATGGAATGTATTTAATCACACCGACAATAACAAGTAACGTATACGTATTAAATAAATTGATATGTTTATTTTGAGAATAGAATGAAGAAGGCTGCGCTAACTGCGATACTCGGCATTAGGTATGGAAGGAATGCCATACTATTTACGTAATTAGCCCATTTCGAGCGGCGTTTCTTTGAAACAGCATAACCAATTAAAGTACCGATGATACCTGCAATGAGTGCGCAGGCAATTGAGACAAGGATTGTACCTTTATATGCATCCCAAATTGTGCTGTTGAATAAAAATACCGCGTTGTCCATACATACCATTTTTCAGTGATGTTTTCATTTGTAATCCACCATTTTGTTGTTAGATTAGCGAAGTTACCTGTATATAGGAATGAGTAATCACCAGGATTTGGTAGGAATGTTTCAAAAAGCAAATGAGATAATTGGGAAGATACTTGTAAAGAACGTAATGATAATAAAGATAAATGCCACTAGATGTTTACCAATCTTACCTAAATTAATCTTTTGATATTTGTCCAGATTTACCAGTCACAGTTGTATAGTTCTTTTCTACTCTTTAGTGATGCTTGGTTGAGTGCGAGAATTGCCATACCAAAGATCATCATTAGAACTGCCAGAATAGATGCTTCACCCGTATATTTACTGTTGAGTGAAATATACTTGGTAGAAAGGGTAGTTAAATTTAAATAATGTGGAACTGGATAGGATCCCATTGCGCTACCAAATACGAGTAAGATTGTCGAAAGGATAGCTGGTTTAATCATTGGAATTGTAATACGTGTCAATATTTTTATGACGAGGTGTGTTTAGGATTGTTGCGGCTTCTTCTAGGTTTGCATCCATGTTCTTGAAGATACCACCAATCAAGATATATGCAAATGGTGCATAGTGTAATCCTAATACCATGGCACATGGGAATAATCCTACACACCACCATAGTGGCATGTTGATGCCAAATAGTGAGGCAAGCAATCCGTTGGATGTACCAGTAATCGCATTGGAATTAAATAAATGTTGCCATACAACCGCTAATGTCCATTGCGGCATAATATATGGGAAGATAAATATAGAACTGAGGTACTTTCTGCACTTCATATTTGTTCTTGTCACCAGGAAAGCAAATACACCACCGAATAGGATTGAAATCATGCATGTAAGGATGGCAAGTGCTAAAGTATTACCCATCGGTATCCAAAGATTTGTCTTCGCTAAATTACTTGTGAATAAATCAATGTAATTGATGAGGGTTAATCCTGATGTTTGCCCAGTTAAATGTTGATCAATTGTACCTGGGTGAATCTCAAATGTATCACGGATGATTGCCACAATAGGTGAGATTGTTGCAATCGTACATAAGATACCGAATATGAGTAGAATCACATTAAATGGTTGTGTGAAATAGGTTTTAATCTTATTAAAGAAAATCGCGTTGCGTTTTTTCGAAATTGTTGTATCCAAGGTGTGTCTCCTTTCAAAAAAATGGAAGGCACCCAACTACCACGTAGGGTGCCTCATGATAACTGTGTGTTTATTTAGAAGTATTACCGTTAAATTTATCTAGTGTTTCAATCCAAGAACCAACAGTGAATGCTACTGAAGCACAGTATTCAGGATCTTCTAATACGAGATGGCCTTTTTGTTGTCCACCAATCATATCCACGGTCATCCTTAGATGGGAACGTATCTACACCATCAACATATCCACCTTGAGCATGATTGAATGTCTTTTCTGTCGCTGTCATAACATCTGGATTTGAGGAGTAACCACCCATATCTTTGCCCCAAGCACTGAAGCCTTTTTCTGTACATGTCATGTATGCGATAAATGCAGCAGCTGTCCATGGAAGTGGGCTATTCTTTGTTAAGAATAGGTAATGGCAATATCCAAATCCACCAATTCCTTGATATCCATCTTCATATGCAGCAACCTTAATGTTATTTACAGAAGTTTCTGAAGATTCTTCGATCGAACGTAACTTAGAGTAAACCAATAATCCACATTGGTCAGTTGCAGATGCGGATGTTAGTGTTGTACAAATTGGTCCGTCATCTGTTTGTGCATTGTATCCATTTACCCATAGCTTGATCCAAGCTAAAGCATATTTACCATTTTCACCTAAGTTAAAGCTTTCAGCATCTTTCGCAACTTCATCAATTGTTGGTTGGAATTCCGCTTTTGCGTCAGCTGGTAGCTTATCGAAGGCATCCTTTAATTCACTTGCATACTTATCTTCTGTCAACATATACAAGAAATTCTTGCCGACGATTTCTGAGTCGATATCCATGAATAGTGGATGTGTATCCTTACGTACGAAATCCCAGCAGTTTGTGAATTTCTTGGAGCCTGTTGAATTGTACATAAATACTTTATTTAGTGTTTGTAATGGTAGGAAGCCTTTGTAGTCACTAGCTTTTTATGCCATTTGCATCTGCCCATTCCTTTGGAATGAATGTTTTTAGGATACCGGTTTTGATTCATCTTTGATTCAATCTGGTTACCATCCTGAATCAAAGTCATTGCGAATGTTCCTCGATCCTTTAAAGAGTCAGCTTGTAACTGCTCGAAAATCTTATTGTTCTTTGGCTGTTGCCATTCGAAATCTAATTTGTAACTAGGATCGATTGTCTGTAAGTATTCGATGAATAATGGCAGTGCGGACTTACCGCGGCTAGAGTTACCTAAGCCGAAGAATGTCTTGCCGTTTGATTCTTCGATTGCTTTCTTTCCAAGCTCTTCGAGTGACATTGTCTGTGCTTCTGCGATAATTTTTGTCTATTTCAGACTGATTGGCTGTATCGTTTGTGGAAGAGGTGTTAGTTCCTTTTCCTCCGCATCCAACCAATGATGCGGCCAGTACTACAGAGAGTACTGATGATAAAAAAACGCTTACTCATTATTTTTCCCTCCTGATAAATAAATCTATTCATATTATAAGAGAGAATGTAAGCGCTTTTAAATTCTAGAAAAATGATATTTTTTTAAATTTCTGATATTAGAGATTTTTGATTTTTGATATTCGCTAGGTGTTAGTCCATAACGCTTTTTGAAAAGGGAAGAGAAGTAAGCGACAGATGTATAACCAGTTTGTTCAGCAGCTTCGCTGATTCTATAGTTATTCTTACAAAGTAGTTTCTTAGCATTCTCTAATCGTATACTTGTAATATATCCAGCAAGGGTATAGTTTGTTTCCTTATGGAATAATCGTGAAATATGTCCTTCGCTGATTTCTAAATAAGTTGCTATATCATAGATGGATAAATTAGGGTTTGCATAATTTTTGTTCGATGTATTCAATTGCTTTTTTTAACATAACGATTTGTGTCGTTAATTGCTTGTGGAGTTTTTGCCTTAGTAAGTTTAGGGATAATCTTTTGTACGCTTGTTTCAATGGTTCCATCTTCGAATGGTTTTAGGATGTAGTCAGCAGCGTATAATCGTAATGCATCACGAGCATAGTCAAACTCACTATACGCTGTTAGAAAAATGATTTGAACATCACTGCCTTGATCACGTAATCGCTGTAACATTTCTATACCATTGCAAAGTGGCATGTTAATGTCTGAGATGATTAAGTCAGGTAATGTTTCTTGATATTTTTCGAGTGCTTGAAGACCATCTTTGGCAACTGCGCAAACTGTAAAATCAAGTGAATTCCAATTGATATCATGAACCATTCCTTCTCTAGCAAATAGTTCATCATCAACAATCATTACTTTGTACATGGCTCCTCCTTATATGGCAGTGTTATCTGTATTAAAGTTCCACCTTCTTCTAAACGCTGTGCGTGAAGACCTGAATTTACACCAAAGTGTAAACGTAATATAGAATCAACATTATACATACCGATATGACCATCAATTTGATTCCATTGATGCGTGTTAATTAGATGCATCATTTCGTCATTAATACCGATACCATTATCTTTTACAGATAAGATGATTGCGTCATTTTGTTTGCATGCATATACTTGGATGACGCCAGTCTCTTTCATACGTAAACCATGAATAATTGCATTCTCTACTAAGGGTTGAATAATCAGCTTAGGAATCTTATAGGATAATAGCTCCTTTGGACAATCGAATAGGAATTGATATTTTCCTTGGAAGCGAATATTTTGAATTTCTCCATAATCGGAACAAATCTGAAACTCTTCTTCGATTGTTATGAATTGTTCTTTTACGATAGAAGTTCTTAATATGCGTGCAAGTTTTTGTGAAAGCTGAGAAATTGGTTCAACTTTAGCACCTTTTGCCATCCACTTGATTGTATCTAATGTGTTATATAGAAAGTGGGGGTTAAGCTGTGCTTGCATCATCGCGATTTGGATATCGGCTAATTGTCTTTGTGTTTCTATCTTTTGTTCTAAGAAGTTAGAAAGCTCTTCTGTCATAATATTGAAATTTTGAGATAATACTCCGAATTCATCATTGCGTACTACAGGAATTGATGTATCTAGCTTTCCTTCTTGTACTTGCTTCATTGCTTGATTCATCTGGTTGATTGGCTGTGTAAAAGAGGTCGTAGTCTTTTGTGCAACAATAATACATACGATAAAACTAAGAGCAGCGAGTAAGCTGACCATCAGATACATCCGATGCATCGTAGATGTACTAAGTACTTTAGGGTGAATCATAATTTGTTTTAAAACCTGTATTACCTATATTTTTGAATTGTGATGTAATAATCATTAAAGTAATCATCATACTTTGAACCCGATATCCATGCATGATGTAACTTATTAAGAATTCCAGACGTCCCTAAGTTTGTGTTTATATAAACTGGTTCATTCTCTTTACTGATAATTCCAAATCCTTCATCGTTAGAGAGTTGATTACTAAATAGATATGTGAAATCTTGATTGTCGATAGAAGCGACAATATAACCAATTGTTCTATTATTATGTTTTTATTTTTTTGTTGCGATATTTAAAACGATTTGATTGCCTTCGCTATCTACTTGCTTAATGATGTCTTTAGATGGATTGTCTAATGCATGTAAGATTCCCCAGTAAGTAGGTCGACTTGCAAGCTCGCATGTTGCATACATACAACTACCGTTCTGATCGTAAATTGAGAATGTTGCGTAATTTCGATAGGGGTTGGTTAACTGATAAAGCGTATTATATATGGATTCACTATCTGATGAACTTAGAAATTCTTGGTGTGATGATAATGTAGAAAGAGTTTTTATCAATTCCATCTAAAAATGATTGAAAGCTTGTACTAATTTCTTTTTGTCTCCTTTTTACAGTAGTTTCATATGTGTTGAATGTCATAGCTTGAAACAAGAAAATTAAACAAAAAGCCACATAGTACAATTGGTACAACCGAAATCGCAATGAAGTGATTGAGTAGGCGAATACGAACAGACTGACTTTTTCTCTATTTGTTTATTTTTCGTAGAAATGTCCCATAATTGTAGTATTTCCTCCTGCCTAAATTTTGACCATGGTACAAGATTTTGGTAATCTGCAAGATCAGTTAGTGCTGTGAGTTGATTAATATCTTGTCTTACGCTACGTCGGTACATTGTGGATGATAGGAATTGTTGTGCATCTTTACTGATTGTAAAATCAATAAATTTCTGTGCGTTATCTTTATTCTTTGCATTTTTTACAAGAAAACTACCATCGGATATAACGAAGAGGTAATCAGGATAAACCATTGAAATGTTTGAATCTGTTAACATCGCCTTTTTTGCGGTTTCCTCTAAGGTAATTCCAATCAATCGTGTTCCTGTACTTACTTCACGGATGACTTCTCCACTTCCGCTGGCAACATGACCATCTAACTGTTGATAAAATTTATCAATGTATGTAGGGTCATTCAATGTCATGAACGCATTTAAGATAGAGATGCTCGTACCTGAAGTGTGTGGATCAGCAAATGATATTTTCCCTTTCCAAGATTCATCACAAAAATCAGACCATTTTTGTGGAGCTCGTTGGCTATTAACTAACTTATTATTGTAGATAAAGACAAGCGGTAGTTGGGAGAAGAGGGTGTAGTTATCATGTTGTTCTAAATATCGAAAATCAAGAGATGAGCTTTCACTAGCCACATAAGGTTCAATATAGTCCTGATAGTATGTATAGTTTTGAACATCACCACCAAACATGACATCTGCATCTTCTCCATTTTTTATTTTTTCGAGCATTTCTGTAGTGCCACCAGCTTGTACTTCAACACTGATACCTGTTCGTAATTCAAATTCCTTGATAATTGGTGCGTATACTTCGGGCTTATGACTTGTAAAGACAATGAGTCTATTTGCTGGTGGAATCGGATTTGCGTCATGTTTTGTAAAATGCGTGCAACCGGACAATAGAGAAAGTGATAGAATGCATGCAAGTATTTTTTTGAATTAATCGTTAGCATGTCGATTCATATACTCCGCTTGGCTTTAGTGGACCCTCGACTAGTGAGAAGTTTCCATCTTCATCCTTAAAAAAACAGCAATTCCACCATTTCCAATTAAGCATTCACGATGAAGAAGCTCATCAGGAATATTCTCTTTCATAAGACTAAATAATAGATGTCTAAAGTATGCTCCATGAGAAACAAGAAGAACTCTATCTTGATCGTGACTCAGTTTGCGTAACTCACGAAAAGCATTTTGAATACGCTGTTGAATCATTGTTGGATTTTCACCACCTAAATCATCAAAAAGATCATTTGAAAAACGATATTGATATTCTGGGTCACTTTCATTTTTTTAATATTTCCATCCCATGATCCATAACTAAATTCGCGTAACGGTTCAAATATAGTTGCATGCATGTGATGAGGCTCTAGGATTAGTTTTGCGGTTTGAATTGTTCTTGGCAAAAGGGGATGTATATGCAGAATTAAAAAAACTGGTTTTTTAACACTTCCGTTGTTTGCAAAAATCTGTTCTATTCCTTTGGAAGTTAATGGAGAGTCTGTTATACCTTGCATGCGGTTTTCCAAATTAAATATAGTCTCTCCATGACGAACATAATAGTAGTAAATTGTCTTCATAATGAACTCCTAATTTTTAAGTTCATTATAGACTGAATTTATTAAAATGTTAAACTACAAAAAGCTGTATAGCATGGGATGAATTACTGTGCTTAGAATTGTTTTTACTAAATAATGGTAAATTCAAATTAGTGGATAGAGGAGAGAAGAATCATGAGTAAGTATCAGTTTTTTTAGATAAGAGAGTGCCTATTGCTGCCGACAATATTTCTATTGTCCAAGATTTATCAAAAATGTAAGAATTGTACATTGTGCAGACGTGCTTGTTCCATTGATGCCGGTGTATTCGACTACTATGACTTGACTACAAACGGAGATGTCCCAATCTGTACAAACTGTGGTCAGTGTGTAGTATCATGCCCATTTGATAGTTTAAATGAACGTTCAGAATTGGATGGTGTTAGAACTGCAATTGAAGATCCTGAAAAAGGTTGTTGTATTCCAGACAGCACCTGCAGTACGTGTTGGCCTTGGTGAAGAATTTGGTATGCCTGCCGGAACTTTCGTACAAGGTAAGATGATCACAGCTTTACGTAAGCTTGGTGGTGACTACGTACTTGATACAAACTTTGGAGCTGATATGACAATTATGGAAGAAGCTTCTGAGTTAATTGAAAGAGTAATCAATGGTAATGGACAATTACCTCAATATACAAGCTGCTGTCCAGCTTGGGTTAAATTTGCGGAAACATTCTACCCAGAATTAATTCCACATCTTTCAACTGCGAAGAGTCCAATCGCTATGCAAGCCGCAACGGAGAAGACTTACTTTGCAAAGAAGAACAACATTGACCCTAATAAGATTGTTTCTGTATGTGTAACACCATGTACAGCTAAGAAGGCAGAAATTCGTCGTCCAGAAATGAATTCATCAGCTGACTATTGGAATGAAGAAGCTATGCGTGATTCAGACTACTGTATTACAGTACGTGAACTTGCACGTTGGATTCGTGAAGCAGAATTAGATTTCGCCAATCTTGAAGATGGTAAGTTTCGATCCGTTTATGGGTGAAGCTTCCGGTGGTGGAATTATCTTCGCCAATACTGGTGGTGTAATGGAATCTGCAATGCGTTCTGCGTATAAGTTTGTGACTAAGGATAATGTACCTGCTAACTTAATTCGTTTTGACGCAATTCGTGGTTTTGAAAATAGTCGTGAAGCAGATGTTCAAATCGGTGATAAGGTATTACACGTTGCCGCAATTCACGGTACAGGTAACTTCCGTAAGTTCTATGAACATATGAAGGAAACCGGAACACATTACGACTTTATCGAAGTAATGGCTTGCCCTGGTGGATGTATTGGTGGGGGAGGAATGCCACGTCATAAGCTTCCTCAAGTGAAGGCTGCTAAGGAATCTCGTATTGCTTCATTGTACGAAAGAGATAACCTCAAGCCAATTAAGGCTCCACAGGATAACCCTGAAATCCAAGTGTTATATAACGAGTTCTATGATGCTCCACTTAGTGAAAAAGGCTCATCATATGTTACATACAGAAGGATTTATCGATCGTTCAGCTGATTTAGGACCCTAACGGTGCTTGCACACCTGAAACATGTCCAACTTCAGTTGCAAACTTGAAAAAAAGCACAACAATAAGTGATAAAATAAAGATGAAACTTCATATGAAATTTCATCTTTTAAAATGCTTATGCATGTCAGGAGGATATGATGAATAAGATTAACAAAATAAGAATCGTTACTGTCTTTACGACCGTTCTATCATCCATCATGTTAGGAATCGGCGCTGTAGTTGGAAGCATTTCAGCATATATCTTTATACAAATAAATCGAGTTCCATCCTTTGAAATGATAGGAATGGATTCAACTGGGAAGTTAAATATGTCACCATTTACAAATATGGCTAGTACACCAATGTTTTATTTAGTTTGTGTTTCATTGATTGGTGTAGGGATTGGAATTGTCATTATCAATATCATTCCTTGTATCACTGGAATTCAAACTTATAATATGATCAAGTATGATGGCATTTCTGAACATGAATGCATGGAACTATCACGTAGAGATGGATTCTTCAAATTTATGGCTGCGATTGTTCCGATTATTTTACTGGTCGCACTATATTTCATATTGCGTATTTGGTATTCTTATTTCTTTATTGCATATTGTATACTCGTAATACCAATGTTACTAGCCTTATACCAGATCTACTTATGTAGAGAATAAACTTGATGGAGTGTTACATTCTTTCTTAGCAAGAGGAGATTGTAACACTTTTTTTAATATCCAAAAAAACTCTGTAAAAATAGAGATATGAAAACAATTCATTATCAAAATAGAAACTATACGATATTAGGTGATTTAAAAGCTAGTACATTTTTTTAATGTATTTGGTTGATGAATCAAATCCTGAGGATTATGAGCAGATATATCAAAAGATTTCTAATGAATATCAATTGTGTATGATTTCAGTATCTATTCATGATTGGCAAGGGGAGTTGTCTCCATGGCCAGCGCCAGCAATTTTTGGCAAACATGATTTTGCTGGAAACGCAGCTAAGTTTTTAGCTGAATTAGAAGATTTTTGGAAATGGTTTAAAAATCAACATAATATAGAGTCTAACCAAGTGTATCTATGTGGATATTCTTTAGCAGGTTTATTTACATTATGGGCATCTACACATACAAATACATTTCAAAAAGATTGCGGCAGTATCTCCATCTGTTTGGTTTTTGAACTTTGTACAATATATGCAACAAAAACCAAGTACATGCTAGCGAAGTATATATGAGTTTAGGTGATAAAGAAGCCAATGCAAAAAAATAAAGTTATGGCTACAGTTAAAGCTTGTTTTGATGCAGTGATAAAAATCTTACAAAAACAAGATATTCCACTAACATACGAATATAATCCTGGCAATCACTTTCAAGATGTTGAACTTCGAATGACGAAAGGAATCCGACAACTATTGCTTTAAAGAATAGGGAGAAATCATGACAGAACTTTTTATATTTAGGAGACTGGAGTTGTCGCATAACTTCAAGTCAAAAATACGGTTTTATATATCAATCCTGATAAGGGAAAAGACTATAGTCGTAAAGCAGATATTATCTTACAGACAACTGAAACAAATAAATCACTCGTACAACTACACATCACTACTGATCAAACAAAAATAATCAATCCAGATTTACTAGGAGTAGGTGATAAATTTAATCATCAGGGTATACATATTGAAAGAATTGCTGATGGTGTATATCGCATCTCTGTAGATGACAAAAAGATACTTGTTTGTGGTAAACAAGATATCATTGTAGATGGTAAAGATGATTATGCACTTGTGCCTATTTTGTATATGCAGATTTCTGAAGAGAGAATGGCTAATTTGGCAAAACAAATTATTCCAGTACATACATCAGAAGTTGCACTATTTGATTATCGTGTTGCGATTGCACTACAGGTTGAGAATAAGTTGATTATCGAACCGTCAATGATGATTGATTTACAAGAAAAGAATCATCGAAATTTAAAAGAATTAGAGAATCAATTATATCCTTTATTGTTGGATGCGGCAGAGAAGTTCCATATGACGATGATTTGTATGAACGATGGCTACGCAATGGCACAAATGTTGGTTACGAAAAAAGATATCAATCCTCTTGGCCTTGTGTATGGTGGTATCAGTTATAACTTTGCGGATATCGTTGCAGGTTGTACCTTCTATTCAGCCGGTGGGTATGGACCAACAGTTTCGGCAAACTATGAATATCTGCGCTCAACAGCAGATACTGAAAAGCTTGGTTGCGATTGCAAAAAGATATCAAGCGAGGAAAACATATTCATTTCATTGAAGTAGAAATTTATAACGATATGGCAAAAACTAGTCGCGAAGGGTGGATTTGCCTATTACGTACAAAAAAATAAAAAAACATAAAAATTTGGGATTGAATTTTTTTAACTGCAAGCGCTTAAAATATGGTTTCAAACCTACGATGCCGGATAAAAAGAAAATACGATACCGGTTCAATAAAATAAAAAAATTGTCCCGGTAAGATACTGGGACTTTTTTTATAGGACAAAAAAGAAAAAAATCCGAAGAATCGGATTATTCAAAATGATCAGAAATTTTTGCTTTAATTTTTCTCAAATGTTTCATCACTGAGATCGTGTTCAATCTTGTGCGCATCTCTTGCGGCAGTTTCTTCATCAACACCAATACTAATGAAGAACTGAGTTAATACACGATTTCTTTCCCAAATACGCTCAGCGATTTTTCTTTCCAGGAGCGAGTAATTTGAGAGAACCGTCCTTGTCCATGGAGATATATCCATTCTCGCGCAACTTCTTCATTGCAACACTTACGCTTGCTTTTGGAGAAACCAGTTTCTTCAGCAACGTCAATGGAATGTACTATTCCTTTACGCTCCTGAATAACTAGTATTGCTTCTAAATAGTCTTCAGCGGATTCATAAATAGGCATAGCCATGTGCATGGTCCCCCTTTCAATAAGTATATTCTAAATGGAATTGTTATAAAATAAAAGGGCAATGCATTAATTGTACAAATAACACGGAGGTAATTTGTGAAAAAAAGTAATATTTTATGGAATATCAGCATCTGCAGCAGAAATTTATGCAGATATATTAGAACAGATGGGCATCGAAAATGATACTGATTGGAGATGATGTTCTTAGTAAAAAGATTCAAGCAAGTTTTAAATATGCAGGAATCTTCTTCAGAGATACATGAGAAATATGATAGTTCTTATCTTTTTGATGGATGGATTATCAAAAGAGGAAATCATGATTATGAGTGAGTCCTTTGAGGGAGCAGATATACCATTTGGCGGCATCATGGTGAGTGCAACACAAACAAATCGTGAATGGACTTTAGAAATGATTTTTTTGAGGAAGCAAAACAAGAAGCGAAAATCATGGAACAGATGTACCAACTACAGATGATGATTGAGTCAACCAATGGTATGGATTTGAATCAATTAGAACCAAACCATGCGGCTATCCTTAAGCGAGCATTAATGGACTCTTATTTGATGTTAATGAGAGAAGAGTACACTTATGAGCAGATTTCAGCACAAGCTCGTATTTTTAGAGGAAGCGTTAAAAAGGGGCAGAACATCTCAAACGAAAGGAGAACAATCATGAGTAGTATTTGTGTCATTGGTGGAGCGAATATTGATATTGTTGGTTCAAGTATCGATCCATTACAAAAATATGATTCTAATCCTGGTGAGATTTCCATAGCCTATGGAGGCGTAGGCAGAAACATTGCGCAGATTTGTGCACTACTTGGTGAGAATATCAAGTTTGTGACCTGTTTCTCAGGGGATAGCTATGGACAAGCGATGAAAGAAGACTGTAAGAGACTGGGAATGGATGTGTCCATGTCGTCTACTGTAGAAGATCTTCCAAGTTCGATGTACATTGCGTTATTAGATAATAACCGTGATATGAAACTTGGTATGAGTGATATGAGAATTTTACGTCGTATGGATTCAAAAATGTTACAACCAATCTTAGAAACATTGCATGAAGATGATATCATTATCATAGACTCCAATTTAGATATGGAAAGCATTGAATATATCGCAAAACATGCAAAAAGCAAGAATTGCGGCAGACCCAGTCAGTGCACATAAAGCAGCTCGACTAAAGTCTGTGTTAAGTCATCTAGATATCTTTTAAGCCAAACCAGTTTGAAGCTTCTGAGTTAACTGGAATTTGGATTAAAGATGAAGAAACAGCAAGACAGAGTTTGGATTGGTTCATCGAGCACGGTGTAAAAAGAAGTCATTATTTCAATGGCGGATCGAGGGTATCTTGTTAGGAACACCAGAACATAAGATTTGGTTTACACATCGTCAAATCAATATGGAGAATGCAACTGGTGGAGGAGATTCCTTATTAGGAGCATATGTTGCAAGTCGTCTTGCAGGAAAACGATTCATTAGAATCAATGAGATTTGGTATTAGTGCGGCTGTTATCAGCATTGAACAAGATGCAGTAAGAAGACGCAATTTAAATACAGTAGAAGTGAATGCAAAAAAATTTCGGATATGAAGATAGAGGAGAAAACATTATGAAAGTAAGAACAAATGAAGAAGTAGCAAAGGCACTAGCAGAACACAAGCCAGTTATCGCGCTAGAATCCACAATTATTTCACATGGTATGCCATATCCACAGAACGTTGAAACAGCATTAAAGGTTGAAGCAATTATTCGTGAACATGGTGGTGTGCCTGCAACAGTAGGTATCATTGATGGTGAAGCGGTTGTTGGTATGACACCAGAAGAAATCGAAGAGTTCGGTAAGCGTGGCTTAAGTATTCCCTAAGGTTTCTCGTAGAGATATTCCAGTTATTTTAGCAAATAAGAGTTGAGGGTGCTTCTACCGTTGCGACAACAATGATTCTTGCAGCAAAGGCTGGAGTTGAGTTTTTTTGTGACGGGTGGTATTGGTGGCGTTCACCGTGGTGCTGAAACTACATTTGATATCTCCGCTGACTTAGAAGAATTAGGAAATACAAATGTTACAGTTATCTGTGCAGGTGCAAAGGCTATCTTAGACTTGCCAAAAGACATTAGAAATTCTCGAAACAAAGGGCGTTCCAGTATTAGGGTTCCAAACGGATGAACTCCCTGCATTCTATACACGTAAATCAGGATTGAAGGTTGATCATAAGGTTGAAAGTTATGCTGAAGCAGCAGACATCATCCGTGCTAAGAGAGAATTTGGTTTAGATGGTGGTGTATTATTAACAAACCCAATCCCAGAAGAATATTCAATGGATGCAGATGCAATCAATGCAGTCATTGATGCGGCTATTAAAGAAATGGATGAATTAGGAATCAAAGGAAAAGAATGCACACCATTCTTACTTGCTAAGATTGCAGAAATTACAGGTGGTAAGTCCCTTGAATCTAATATTCAATTAGTATTCAATAACGCAGTTGTTGGTACTGAAGTAGCGAAGGAATACTATAAGTAAGTTTATGACAGAGATGAAACAGACAGTTTCTGATCCAGTAACAAAAGAGAGTTTTATCCAAGCACTCAAAAAAACCTTGGTATTACTGGAAATCAGATTTTTGGAAGTACATTCACAAATGTCTAGTTTCGGATGTGTAATTGGTGGTGCTCGAACAATCGTAGATGGTTTGATGGAATTGTGCGAAAATGGCGGAACGATTCTCATGCCGACACAATCAGTTGATAACAGCGAACCGAGTGATTGGGAATATCCAGCGGTTGCACCGACACTATACAAAGAAATTCGTGAAAGCAATCCCAGCTTATGATGCAAAGACAAGTAATGTACATTACATGGGATCGGTTGTTGAAAACTTTAAATTGAGAGATGGTGTGATTAATTCCTCACACCCAACATTCTCTTACTCTGCTTGGGGAAGATATGCAAGATTATTATGCAATCATCAATCAACGCACTTCCCACTCGCAGATGAATCTCCGACGGCAAGACTTTATGAACTAAAAGGCTATGTACTTTTAATTGGTTGTGATTTTGATTCCACAACATGCATGCATCTAGCTGAGTACCGCTCTGATTGTCGACCAATTGGCATTCAGGGTGCAAAGGTAAAGACAGCAGAAGGAGATGTTTGGAGAAAGTATCTCAACTTAGATTTGGATAGTGATATCTTCTTGAAAGTCGGACAAATTATGCGAAAGAAAAACATGGTTCGTGAAACCATGTTAGGTGGTTGTAAGATTACACTCTTCTCAGCTGCAAGTGCAATTGATGAAGCTATGCGTTATTTTGATAAAACCATGGTATACGATTTATATCGTTAAATCCAATGATGCTGTAGGTATGCTTGTGCAATGTCATAGGCAGCCTGCAGCATTTCATTTTCTTCCTTCTCAGTAAAACGATTTGTTGTAGGTGCGTCAATATCAATTTCACCAACACATTCGCCTTTCACAATAATAGGAACACAGAGTTCGCTACGACTAGTACAATCACAAGCAATGTGTCCAGGGAAGGCTAATACATCATCAATGCGCTGCACACTTTTATCACGATAACATTTACCACAAACTCCCTTATCAAAAGGAATTCGGGTACAGGCTGGTTTTTCCTTGGAAAGGTCCAAGAACCAATTGATCATCTTTAACAAAAGTAAAAATCCAACCCAGTTAATATTTTTCATAAGTCATTTGAATGCACGCACTTACATTGGAAAGAGCCGCAATCTTATCGCTTTCTTCTAGAAAAAGCACATATTTGTTCGTTTAGTAATGTTTTGCATAAAAAAAATCATAACATAGGGTTGATTAAAATGAACATGGACTTATAATAAAACAAGAGGAGGGCTATATCTATGGATGATATATCTGGTGAGTGTCACACGGATGTAAAAAGAATAAATGATATAGCCATTAAGGTCCTTTTTATGATGGCTGTATCAGTCAATCATGAGGGAGGATTTTTTTATTATGGACAAGAAATTAGTTTTTAGAATGGATGCAAAACAACAATTTAAAAAGAATTACACGAATATTTAAAGAAGCAGAATGTCGTTGATATTGCGGAGTTTTTTTGAAAGAATTAGATGATAGTACACTAGCTATCTTCTTTAGAATCTTAGAGAAAGAGGAGGCAGCAAACGTATTTTTCATACTTAGACAACGATGAGCGTAACCGTTTAATCAAAAACGTTTAATAATACTGAAATTGTAAATGTGATTAATGAACTATACTCAGATGATGCGATTGATTTCCTTTCAGATATGCCAGCGAATCTGGTTACTCAACTTTTTAGATAAAGTTGATGATGACGTTAGACAAGATATTAACCACTTATTAAAGTATAAGGATGATACTGCAGGAAGTATCATGACAGTCGAATTCATTGAATTCACAAAAGAAATGACAGTTGCGGATGCGTTAGCAAAGATTAAGCGTGTCGGTATTGATAGTGAGACGGTGTATACCTGCTATGTCGTAGAAAATCGTAAGCTTATTGGTATTGTAAGTGCAAAGAGCTTGATGTTAAGTGATTCAGATGTACTTATCAAGGACATCATGAAGACAGAATTCATCTATGCATATACAAGCGATGACAAAGAAGATATCGCCAAGAAGATGAGAAAGTATGGCTTGATTGCCTTGCCGGTATTGGATGTTGAAGACTGCATTGTTGGTATCGTAACATTCGACGATGCGATTGATGTCTTAACAGAAGAGACAACAGAAGATATGCAGAAGATGGCTGCGATTGTTGCAAATGATAAGCCATACTTAACAACTTCTGTATGGGAACATGCAAGAAGCAGAATTGTTTGGCTATTAATTTTTGATGTTCTCAGCCACTTTAACAGGAAGTATTATCTCTAACTATGAACATGCCTTTGAAGTGATGCCGGTACTTGTATCCTTTATTCCTATGTTAATGGACACAGGTGGAAACTGTGGTTCTCAGAGTTCAACTCTAATTATCCGTGGTCTAGCAATTGATGAAATTAAGTTCAGTGACTTCTTTAAGGTTGTCTTCAAGGAATTTAGAATCTCTATTATTGTAGGTATTCTATTAGGTATCGCAAATGGTATCAGAATTATTGTGTTAAATCATGATCATATCTAGCTATGGTTGTCTCAGCTTCAATTGTTGTTACTGTTATGATTTCTAAGTTTGTTGGATGTGTATTACCAATTATTGCAAAGAAGTTCAAGATGGATCCAGCAATTATGGCTGCACCACTCATTACTACAATTGTTGATACACTGGCAATTATGGTGTACTTCTCAATCGCATCACAAGTATTCAGTTTATAAGTAGAACAATGACCTTCTTCGTGGAGGTCTTTTTCTGTTGAATCTATATATAAAGAGATAGATGATAATCAATGAACTTGCTTGCGAAAAAAATGAAATCAGTTGTAGAATGAATAACAGACGACAGGAGATTTTCATGCATCCAACAGTAGGTTCATCAGTATATATACAAAGTTTTAAACACGACGGAAGTTTACATCGTACATGGTGTAAAGGTTTTTGTTCTTGAAGCAGATGAGGATAGAATCGTTGCAGTCACAGACCATGCGTGGGTGATTGAAGCGGATAATCGTAAGTGGTTAACACGTGAACCGGCTGTTTGTTTCTTCTATAGAAAGAAATGGTATAACGTCATCTCCATGATTCGTCATAGTGGTATCTACTATTATTGTAATTTGGCCTCTCCAACAATTTATGATGGGGAAGCAATCAAGAATATTGATTATGATTTGGATGTCAAACTTTATCCAGATCGTACATATCAAGTTCTTGACGAAAATGAATATTTTTGAACATGCGAAGAAAAATGAACTATCCAGATGATGTAATGGATATCGTTGAAGCACAATTAGAAAAGTTAATTGCCGAAATGGAACAAGAGAAAGAGCCATTCAATAAAGAGTGTATTGATAAGTATTATCAACTTTATTTAAAAATGAGCTCGCATCAAAAAATGTAGAGAAAGAATAAGGCTGGAATTAGCAGCAACAAACTTTCACAAAAATTTTTCTCAAAAAAAGTTATAAAAAGCGATTGACATCGAAATAGATACTTGGTATATTAATACAGCACTCTTCGGAAGGAGAGTGCAGAGATCTTTGAAAAACTGAACAGGAATAAGACACATAAACAACGTCAAGCAAAAACTTATACGAAGGAAAGACTTCGTAAAATAAAAAGAGTCAATCAAATGAAGAGTTTGATCCTGGCTCAGGATGAACGCTGGCGGCGTGCCTAATACATGCAAGTCGAACGCTGGAAATCTAGCTTGCTAGATTGAAGGAGTGGCGAACAGGTGAGTAATACATAAGCAACCTACCCACGAAGACTGGGATAATCTCTGGAAACGGGGACTAATACCGGATAGGTAATCGGAAGGCATCTTCTGATTATTAAAGGTTAAAAAAACACTGGTGGATGGGCTTATGGCGCATTAGTTAGTTGGTGAGGTAACGGCCCACCAAGACGATGATGCGTAGCCGGCCTGAGAGGGTGAACGGCCACATTGGGACTGAGACACGGCCCAGACTCCTACGGGAGGCAGCAGTAGGGAATTTTTCGGCAATGGGGAAACCCTGACCGAGCAACGCCGCGTGAGTGATGACGGCCTTCGGGTTGTAAAAGCTCTGTTGTAAGGGAAGAACGGTAGATAGAGAATATCTAAATGACGGTACCTTACCAGAAAGCCACGGCTAACTACGTGCCAGCAGCCGCGGTAATACGTAGGTGGCGAGCGTTATCCGGAATTATTGGGCGTAAAGGGTGCGTAGGCGGCCTGTTAAGTAAGTGGTTAAATTGTTGGGCTCAACCCAATCCAGCCACTTAAACTGGCAGGCTAGAGTATTGGAGAGGCAAGTGGAATTCCATGTGTAGCGGTAAAATGCGTAGATATATGGAGGAACACCAGTGGCGAAGGCGGCTTGCTAGCCAAAGACTGACGCTCATGCACGAAAGCGTGGGGAGCAAATAGGATTAGATACCCTAGTAGTCCACGCCGTAAACGATGAATACTAAGTATTGGGGAAACTCAGTGCTGCAGCTAACGCAATAAGTATTCCGCCTGTGGAGTATGCACGCAAGTGTGAAACATAAAGGAATTGACGGGGGCCCGCACAAGCGGTGGAGTATGTGGTTTAATTCGACGCAACGCGAAGAACCTTACCAGGCCTTGACATCCCTTGCAAAGCTGTAGAGATACAGTAGAGGTTATCAAGGAGACAGGTGGTGCATGGTTGTCGTCAGCTCGTGTCGTGAGATGTTGGGTTAAGTCCCGCAACGAGCGCAACCCTTGCCTTCAGTTACCAGCATTCAGTTGGGGACTCTGGAGGGACTGCCGGTGATAAACCGGAGGAAGGTGGGGATGACGTCAAATCATCATGCCCCTTATGGCCTGGGCTACACACGTACTACAATGGCTGTTACAACGTGCAGCGACCTAGCGATAGGAAGCGAATCACTAAAAGACAGTCTCAGTTCGGATTGAAGTCTGCAACTCGACTTCATGAAGCTGGAATCGCTAGTAATCGCGGATCAGAATGCCGCGGTGAATACGTTCTCGGGCCTTGTACACACCGCCCGTCATACCATGAGAGCTGGTAATACCCGAAGCCGGTGGCCTAACCGCAAGGAAGGAGCCGTCGAAGGTAGGACTAGTGATTGGGGTCAAGTCGTAACAAGGTATCCCTACGAGAACGTGGGGATGGATCACCTCCTTTCTAAGGAGAAAGATGTGAAGTAAAAAGTTGTTTAAGAGTTTTATTACCTGTTTAGTTTTGAGGGATCTCGCAAGAGGTAACTCAAAAAGGGAGTAGCTGTTCTTTGAAAACTGAATAACAGAAGAAGACAATAGATAGGTCTTTTTCGAAAAGTTGTGATAACAAGATTAACTAAAAAGTCTAAAACGAAATAGTTAACAGTTCTCGTAAAGCATAAACGTATATAAGTGATTAAATTAGTAAGAGCGTACGGTGGATGTCTTGGCATATAGAGCAGAAGAAGGACGCAGATAACGGCGAAACGCCTCGGGGAGTCGTACACAGACAACGATCCGGGGGTATCCGAATGGGGAAACCCGATAAAGTTGAAAAGCTTTATCATCCTTAAGCCAATACATAACTTAAGAGAAGGCAACCCAGGGAATTGAAACATCTTAGTACCTGGAGGAGAGAAAATAACAATGATTCCGAGAGTAGTGGCGAGCGAAATCGGAGCAGCCCAAACCAGCAATGAGCTGGGGTAGTAGGACCACAGAAAGTGATTGAAAAGAGATAGTCGAATGGCATTGAAAGGTCAGCCGCAGAAGGTGCAAGCCCTGTAGGCGAAATCTCGATTCACGCCAGTGGAATCCTGAGTACGTCGGAGCACGTGAAACTCTGACGGAATCAACCGGGACCATCCGGTAAGGCTAAATACTCCTATATGACCGATAGTGAACCAGTACCATGAGGGAAAGATGAAAAGAACCGCAGGGAGCGGAGTGAAATAGATCCTGAAACCGTATGCTTACAAAAAGTCAGAGCACATTAAGGTGTGATGGCGTGCCTTTTGTAGAATGAACCGGCGAGTTATCTTTACATGCGAGGTTAAGCAGACAATGCGGAGCCGTAGCGAAAGCGAATCTTAATAGGGTGGCAAGTATGTAGAGATAGACCCGAAGCCGTAGTGATCTAGTCATGAGCAGGTTGAAGGCTGGGTGAATCCAGCTGGAGGACCGAACCGACCCCCGTTGAAAAGTTGGCGGATGACTTGTGATTAGCGGAGAAATTCCAATCGAACACGGCGATAGCTGGTTCTCCCCGAAATAGCTTTAGGGCTAGCGTTGAACGAATCTACCCGGAGGTAGAGCACTGAAATCATGCGGGCGGCATCTCGCCGTACCAAATGATATCAAACTCCGAATGCCGGGCAAGAATATTCAGCAGTCAGACTGTGGGTGATAAGGTCCATGGTCAAAAGGGAAACAGCCCAGATCATCAGATAAGGTCCCAAAATTTACGCTAAGTGGAAAAGGATGTGGAGACGCGCAAACAGCTAGGAGGTTGGCTCAGAAGCAGCCATCCTTCAAAGAGTGCGTAACAGCTCACTAGTCGAGTATCTCTGCGCCGAAAATTAACCGGGGCTAAGCGTAATACCGAATCTATGGATTTATACTTAGGTATAAGTGGTAGGGGAGCGTTCCATACAGCATTGAAGGTATACCGTAAGGAGTGCTGGAGCGTATGGAAGTGAGAATGCCGGTGTGAGTAGCGAGATGTGGGTGAGAATCCCACACACCGAAAAAAACCAAGGTTTCCAGGGAAGGTTCGTCCGCCCTGGGTAAGTCAGGGACCTAAGGCCAGGCCGAAAGGCGTAGTCGATGGACAGCAGGTTGATATTCCTGCACCCGCGAGTAAAGTGATGGAGTGACAGATAGGGTTAACCCAAGTCCTGAATGGATTGGGCAAGGCAAGCAGGAGAGTGGCGTAGGCAAATCCGCGCTAGATACTCAAAGGCTTGACTCAAGCGAACGCGCGAGCAAGTAGTGAAGAGGGTGATACCAGGGTCTCAAGAAAAAGCTTCTAGCGATAATTTACTAGCGGCCCGTACCAAAACCGACACAGGTGGTTGAGGCGAGTAGCCTAAGGTGAGCGAGAGAACTGTTGCCAAGGAACTCGGCAAATTGACCCCGTACGTTAGCAATAAGGGGTGCTCGAAAGAGCCGCAGTGAATAGGCCCTAGCAACTGTTTAACTAAAACATAGCTCTCTGCGAAGTCGCAAGACGAAGTATAGGGGGTGACACCTGCCCGGTGCTGGAAGGTCAAGGGGATTTGTCAGACGCAAGTCGAAGCATTGAACCGAAGCCCCAGTGAACGGCGGCCGTAACTATAACGGTCCTAAGGTAGCGAAATTCCTTGTCAGGTAAGTTCTGACCCGCACGAAAGGTGTAATGATTTGGGCACTGTCTCGGCAGCAGACTCGGTGAAATCTTAGTACCTGTGAAGATGCAGGTTACCCGCAACTAGACGGAAAGACCCCATGGAGCTTTACTGTAGTCTGCTATTGAGTTTCAGTTAAGTATGCACAGGATAGGTGGGAGACGATGAGACTGGTCTTTCGGGATCAGAGGAGTCACTGTTGGGATACCACTCTTACTTAATTGAAATTCTAACTCTAAGCCGTGATCCGGCTAGAGGACCGTGGCAGATGGGCAGTTTGACTGGGGCGGTCGCCTCCCCAAAGAGTAACGGAGGCGCACAAAGGTACTCTCAGAATGGTTGGAAATCATTCATCGAGCGCAAACGCAGAAGAGTGCTTGACTGCGAGACAAACAAGTCGAGCAGGGACGAAAGTCGGTGTTAGTGATCCGGCGGTGCAGAATGGAATGGCCGTCGCTTAACGGATAAAAAGCTACCCTGGGGATAACAGGCTGATCTCGCCCAAGAGTTCACATCGACGGCGAGGTTTGGCACCTCGATGTCGGCTCATCGCATCCTGGAGGTGAATTCGCTTCCAAGGGTTGGGCTGTCCGCCCATTAAAGCGGTACGCGAGCTGGGTTCAGAACGTCGTGAGACAGTTCGGTCCCCTATCTGTTGTGGGCGTTGGAAATTTGAGGAGAGCTGCCCCTAGTACGAGAGGACCAGGGTGGACGTTCCTACGGTGCACCAGTTGTCACGCCAGTGGCATAGCTGGATAGCTGAGAACGGACCGGATAAACGCTGAAGGCATCTAAGCGTGAAACCGACTCCAAGATTAGATTTCCCATCATTTCAAATGAATAAGACCCCTTGAAGACGACGAGGGTTGATGGGTCAGAGATGTAAGTGTAGCGATACATTCAGTTGACTGATACTAATAGGTCGAAGATTTATTCACGAGAGAACGCACACATAACTGTTTGAAAAAGACAAAGTCAGAAACTGTTATTTAGTTTTCAGGGAACAGAAACCTGAAAGAAGCAAGATCCGGTGATGATGGCGCAGTGGCCACACCTGTACCCATCGAACACAGAAGTTAAGCACTGTAGCGGCGAAAATAGCGCAAGCAAATCTAGCACGTTGCCGGGTCATCGAGAGCATGGTTTTCCATCGCTCTCCCTTTTTTTATACTTTTTATGTAAAGTTAGTGCTGACTTATAGCGCTTTTCATAAATCGTATTATAATGATTTGGTGAGGTTTTCTATATGAATGAATTAAGATTAATTACAAAATCAGCTGATGAAACAAGAGAACTTGGCTCTAATATCGGTAAACATAGTAAAGCAGCTATGGTCATCCTGTTAGATGGTGACTTAGGTGCAGGTAAGACATGTTTAACACAGGGCATTGCTAGAGGATTAGATATCAACCGTAGTGTTACAAGTCCTACGTTTACAATTCAAAAAATTTATCATGGTCGATTATTACTAAATCATATTGATGCATATCGTTTAGAAGGTATACATCAAGATTTAGGCTTTGATGAATATTTAAATGATGAAGGATTAACTGTTATTGAATGGTCACAATTTAGTCCTGATTTAGTTCCTGAGGAACATTTAAAGATTTCGATTCAACTATTAGAAAATGGAGATCGTGAATTTACTTTCCATGCGATTGGAAAGCAGTATGAAGACTTATTGGAGGTTCTAGCATGATTACTTTATGTATGGATACAAGTCATATCTATTTATCACTTGCATTAATTCGTGATGATGAAATTATTGGTGAAGTACAGGAAGAATGCTGGAAACATCAATCTGAAGAAATTTTTCCTAAGCTTGAAGAAATGTTATCGAAGTTATCGTTAAAGAGTGATGATATTGATCAGATTGTAATTACTAAAGGGACCAGGTAGTTATACTGGTGTTCGTATCGCAATGACGATTGCCAAGGTATTCTGCTCCATGACGAACAAGCCTTTATATACACTTCCTACAATGTTGTTGTATGCGGGAATGGAAGATTGTCGCGTTGTATTAGATGCACGTGGTAAGCGCGTATATACTTGCGCATATAAGAATGGTAAGGCAGTGGAAGAAGAAAGAGTTGAATTTATCGCGGATCTTGAAAATACAGTATGTGATGAAAAAACTATTGGTGATGGTCAGCTATTTGGAAAAGAAGCATATTATCCAAATATGGCTAAGAATTTCTTATCATTAAAGAATGAATGGCAGAAAGCAGAGAATGTGCATTTGGTTGTACCAGAATATTTAAAGTCATCTGATGCATATAACATTAGTAAGTAATGATTCGAAAGATGATAGAAACAGATCTAACGCAAGTTGTAGATCTTGAAAATATTTGTTTTCCAAAAGGTGGGTGGAATATCGAACAGTTTCGCTATGAACTTTTGGAAAATCCGTTCTCAAACTTATTGGTATTTGAAGAGAATCAAACGATTATTGGATATATTGACTGGTGGATTACTTATGAACAAGCACAGCTTGCCAATATTGCAGTATGTCCTACAAATCGAAAACAAGGTGTTGGACAACAACTATTGAATGAAGCTCTTCAGAAAGCAATCGAAGAAGAGTGTGAGAATATGACATTGGAAGTACGTGTTTCAAATGAACGTGCAATCCAATTCTATGAAAAAAATGGGTTTATTTCTGTGAATACTCGCAAGAATTATTATGAGGATGGCGAGAATGCATATCTTATGATTAAACCCTTAGGAGGTTTATAAATGACATTGATTTTAGCTTTAGAATCAAGCTGTGATGAAACAGCGTGTGCAATTATTAAGGATGGTAAAGAAATATTATCTAATATCGTATCATCACAGATAAATGTTCATACACAATATGGTGGTGTTGTGCCAGAGGTAGCTAGCCGTATCCACGTTGAAAATATATCAACAGTTATTGATGAAGCATTAAAGAAAAGCCAATCTAACTATGGATGATATTGATGCGATTGCATATACGCAAGGACCTGGTTTAATTGGTTCGCTACATGTAGGTGTACAAGCAGCAAAGACAATTGCTTGGACATTCCATAAGCCATTAATACCAATTAATCATATGACGGGCCACATCTGGGCAAATAACTTTGTAGCAGATATGAAATTTCCATTACTTGCACTAGTTATTTCTGGTGGTCACTCTCAGCTTGTTTATATGGAGAATGATTGGGATTATAAGGTTATCGGTACAACACAGGACGATGCGATTGGCGAGGCGTATGATAAAGTATCACGCGTTTTAGGTACAGGTTATCCTGGTGGACCAGTGATTGACCGTATGGCAAAAGAAGGCAAGGAACATTACAAACTTCCTTCTCCAAAGACAGATGGTATATATGACTTTAGCTTTTCTGGATTGAAGACGGCTGTATTACAGTTAATTCAACGTGAAGAAAAAGCGGGCAATGAAATTATTAAGGAAGATGTTGCGTATGCCTTCCAGGAAACAGCGTTAGAGCAACTAACAGGAAAGACCCTACAGGCTGTAGAAGACTTAAAACCAAAGATGCTAGTACTAGCAGGTGGTGTAGCAGCAAACTCAAGATTAAGACAGTTAATCACTGAGAAGATGCAAGCATATCCAGATGTACAGTTAGTCATTCCACCTATGTATTGTTGTACAGATAATGCGGCCATGATTGGTGCAGTAGGATATGTAGCATATCAACATGGACTGTTTGGAGACCTCTCTGCAGCAGCAGATCCAGGACTCATGATGCCGGGTGAAGAATAAAATTTAGCAATTTTTTCACAAATGGTGTTAAAATAGAGAACGGTGATAAATATGAGCGAAAAGAAAGTGCCAAAGGCAACATTACAACGATATCCTGTCTATTTAAAAGCATTACGTAAACTACATGCGGATGGGATAAACAGAATTATGTCCAGGGAGCTTGCTGACTATGTATCTATCGAGTCAACAACAATCCGTCGTGACTTTAGTTTTTTAGGAAACCTTGGTAAACAGGGTTATGGTTATAACGTTGAAGATTTAATTACTATTTTCTCTAATCAGCTTGGCGTAAATTTTGATGAGAAGATTATTCTTGTCGGTGCTGGTAACCTTGGAAAAGCATTATTAAACTACAACCACTGGAACCATATTGTTGGTGAAATCGTTTGTGCATTTGATTTACACCCAGAAAAATGTAAAGAAATCATCAGTCCCTGTATATGGTATGGATGAGATTGCTGAAAAAGATGCCAGAAGGTTGCCGCATCGCTATTTTGTGTATCTCACAAGATGTACAGAAGACAGTAGATTTATTGGTAGCACATGGTATTCAAGGATTTGTAAGTTTTGCGATGGAACATTTCTCAGTTCCATCAGGAGTATATGTACGGCATGTGGATGTCGTATCGAGCATTCAG
>BNJT01002061.1_pt1:0-2500 | contig 149469 bp, 163 predicted proteins | sample 8540491 | NCBI WGS metagenome assembly BNJT01 (sample SAMD00202455, study PRJDB9452) | human saliva metagenome | host: Homo sapiens
AAAACTGAACAATGATAGGTAATCAATCAATACGATTGAACATATGCCAGAGTGCGGGTTTTGACAAAGTCAAAACCAACCATAATTCAAAGTTACTTAAATGTAACGACAACAAAAACAAATGAGCTATTCAAATAGCTTCAAGATATCTTGGAGAGTTTGATCCTGGCTCAGGACGAACGCTGGCGGCGTGCTTAACACATGCAAGTCGAACGAAGAGCGATGGAAGCTTGCTTCTATCAATCTTAGTGGCGAACGGGTGAGTAACGCGTAATCAACCTGCCCTTCAGAGGGGGACAACAGTTGGAAACGACTGCTAATACCGCATACGATCCAATCTCGGCATCGAGGATGGATGAAAGGTGGCCTCTATTTATAAGCTATCACTGAAGGAGGGGATTGCGTCTGATTAGCTAGTTGGAGGGGTAACGGCCCACCAAGGCAATGATCAGTAGCCGGTCTGAGAGGATGAACGGCCACATTGGGACTGAGACACGGCCCAGACTCCTACGGGAGGCAGCAGTGGGGAATCTTCCGCAATGGACGAAAGTCTGACGGAGCAACGCCGCGTGAGTGATGACGGCCTTCGGGTTGTAAAGCTCTGTTAATCGGGACGAAAGGTCTTCTTGCGAATAGTTAGAAGAATTGACGGTACCGGAATAGAAAGCCACGGCTAACTACGTGCCAGCAGCCGCGGTAATACGTAGGTGGCAAGCGTTGTCCGGAATTATTGGGCGTAAAGCGCGCGCAGGCGGATCAGTCAGTCTGTCTTAAAAGTTCGGGGCTTAACCCCGTGATGGGATGGAAACTGCTGATCTAGAGTATCGGAGAGGAAAGTGGAATTCCTAGTGTAGCGGTGAAATGCGTAGATATTAGGAAGAACACCAGTGGCGAAGGCGACTTTCTGGACGAAAACTGACGCTGAGGCGCGAAAGCCAGGGGAGCGAACGGGATTAGATACCCCGGTAGTCCTGGCCGTAAACGATGGGTACTAGGTGTAGGAGGTATCGACCCCTTCTGTGCCGGAGTTAACGCAATAAGTACCCCGCCTGGGGAGTACGACCGCAAGGTTGAAACTCAAAGGAATTGACGGGGGCCCGCACAAGCGGTGGAGTATGTGGTTTAATTCGACGCAACGCGAAGAACCTTACCAGGTCTTGACATTGATGGACAGAACTAGAGATAGTTCCTCTTCTTCGGAAGCCAGAAAACAGGTGGTGCACGGTTGTCGTCAGCTCGTGTCGTGAGATGTTGGGTTAAGTCCCGCAACGAGCGCAACCCCTATCTTATGTTGCCAGCACGTAATGGTGGGAACTCATGAGAGACTGCCGCAGACAATGCGGAGGAAGGCGGGGATGACGTCAAATCATCATGCCCCTTATGACCTGGGCTACACACGTACTACAATGGGAGTTAATAGACGGAAGCGAGATCGCGAGATGGAGCAAACCCGAGAAACACTCTCTCAGTTCGGATCGTAGGCTGCAACTCGCCTACGTGAAGTCGGAATCGCTAGTAATCGCAGGTCAGCATACTGCGGTGAATACGTTCCCGGGCCTTGTACACACCGCCCGTCACACCACGAAAGTCGGAAGTGCCCAAAGCCGGTGGGGTAACCTTCGGGAGCCAGCCGTCTAAGGTAAAGTCGATGATTGGGGTGAAGTCGTAACAAGGTAGCCGTATCGGAAGGTGCGGCTGGATCACCTCCTTTCTAGGGAGACATACACCAGGCCGAGAGCTTGGATGTCACTTAGGTCGACACTTTGGCCAGTAAGTAGACGTAGCATATGCGCTAGCTGTACTTACAACCTAACATTGTTCGGTTTTGAGAGATCTGTAAAGACTCTCAAATGGTTTTATACCAGATACAATTTAATAGATTTCGATGGATATCTAGGCGCATGAGATGAACGACGTCGCCGCGTAATGGTAATTACGCAAGACAAGTGAAACGAATGCAACGACGATAGACGCGAAATATATGAATTGTTTGTTCTTTGAAAACTGCATAGAAGATAATTATATATATTTGTAAGGTCATCTCTTAGAATTTCTAAGTAGGTTGACCCGAGCACATAGGAAATAATTCTCTGACTTAATGGTGACGTACATGTAAAATGTACGGCTACAAAATAAACGACAATGTATCTAATGCATGTCTAAAAATCGTAATGATTTTCATCAGAATTTGATGGATATCTAGGCGTACCAGTGAAGCGAAACCGCCGCGTATTTGTATACGCAAGGTGAGCTGAACGCAGTACAACGAAGATAGCCGCAAATTATGATGTAAAATAAGTAAAGATTTTAAGGGCGTACGGTGGATGCCTTGGCGATATCAGCCGAAGAAGGACGCGGTAAGCTGCGATAAGCTACGGAGAGGTGCAAGCAACCTTTGACCCGTAGATTTCCGAATGGGGGAACCCGGCAGTGGTTATGCACTGTCACCCATAGCTTAGACTATGAGGAGGGCACCTGGGGAACTGAAACATCTAATTAC
>BNJT01002061.1_pt1:5000-149469 | contig 149469 bp, 163 predicted proteins | sample 8540491 | NCBI WGS metagenome assembly BNJT01 (sample SAMD00202455, study PRJDB9452) | human saliva metagenome | host: Homo sapiens
AGTGGACGAACCGCTGGTGTACCAATTATCCTGCCAAGGGTACAGTTGGGTAGCTACGTTCGGGACGGATAAACGCTGAAAGCATCTAAGCGTGAAACCAGCCTTGAGATGAGGTTTCTCATAGCATAAGCTAGTAAGATCCCATGTAGACGACATGGTTGATAGGCCAGGTGTGGAAGAGCCGTGAGGTTTGGAGCTGACTGGTACTAATAGATCGAGGGCTTTACTTAACTAAAGACATTAAGCAGAAATGTGCAACAAATATATATACTTCTATGTGGTTTTCAGAGTACAAACTCTGACAGATTCAGTGGCGATGGCTATGAGGATCCACCTGTTCCCATCTCGAACACAGTAGTTAAGCTCATAAACGCCGAAAGTACTTGGCTGGAGACGGCCTGGGAGGATAGGAAGCCGCTGATTGCTTAAAGGCACACCTGAGGGTGTGTCTTTTTTTGTTGTATGGCTTCCTATCCTCCCAGGGTACCTGGTGAGCAGGGCAGTAGAAGATGGAGAAGCGAAGCGACGACAGATTCACTGCATCGCTTAGTTCGGAGCGTAAGATGGACATGTAGCGAAGCTACATAAGGCCATCTACAGCGACGAACACCCAGTATCCTGGAGAGCAGAACCGTACATAAGAACTCGCTGATTGACGAAATAGAGAGTCAACCCCTAAAGGGTTGGCCCTCTATTTTTTTGTGCTCTAACGAGCACAGCTTTCATACCTGCTAGAGCCGTCTCCAGCCAAGGTTGTACAAGTATTATCTATGGATAGGTGATCCGTATAGGACGGCGTGGGAAGCCTAGGGCAATGAGGGCGTAGAGGAGCGCAGCGACGCGTACGTCCCATTGCATCAGGTTCGACGAAGCCCCTATAGTTAAGTCTGTATATTGCCATAATGTATTATATGTTGCCATGGGCGAGTGTGATAGGAAGCCGCGTCTAGTGGTAGGAGGCAAACTAAATCTACACGGTAACGCGGCACATCGTGCCAATGTTACCGAACCGTAAAAGCAGTTGAGTAAGTTTTAAAATTATGTAATTAAACTAGTTTTTAAATGATACCGCAGTGCGTAAGCACCCTATGGTATCCATATATACAAGAAATTAAGTAAGATCTATAAACAGGTAAATATATCTTCTATTGTAGTAATTATATAAAACATAAAAAGCCCTATAAGCTGTTTAATAACAGCTTACAGGACTCATTTTTATTCATATCAATTTAATACAAAATTAATTTATATACAAAAAAAGAGCCGCCGAAGCGACTCTAGTTTTATTATTCTACACCAACCATTACGCTAGTGGATTTGATAACAGCTACAACTTCTTTGCCAACTGCTAAGCCTAATTCTTTAACGGATTGAACTGTAATATCAGCTATAAGAATGTTATCGTTACCTACATTAATCTTTACAATTGCGTTTACAGCACCTTCTTGAACTTCAACGATTGTACCTTTTAATTGGTTTCTTGCGCTTAATTTCATGAAATACTCCTTATAAAAAAATATACAATACAAAGCTTTATTATTCTATCATTATACAAAAAAAATAACCATGATATATATCACATCTCGGAAATTTTATGCATGGAGCGGGCGAAGGGAATCGAACCCTCCTCTCAAGCTTGGGAAGCTCGCATTCTACCGATGAACTACGCCCGCATGATGTACATATTGTATCATACTATAATATATACATTCAAGTGGAGCTTCTTTATATACTCTATACCCATAGTGGTTGCTGTATTGTGTTGATATAAGAATTGATGTATAAAATAATGAGAAAGGAGGCATATGTATGTCAAAAATTTATAAAATTCATAAATGGTTATCTATACTTTCTGTGCTATTTTTCTTAATGTTCTGCATTACAGGTCTTGTCCTTATGTTCAGAACTGAATTAAATGCATGGGCTCAAGGAGGGTCACATCTTTCCTCGTTATCAATGGCGATGAGCCAACAAGAAATGTCTATTTTTAATTATGCTGATGAAGGAGCCCTATTAGTGAAAGAAAAATATCCGTCTAAGGATATTTTAAATATTTCTCCAGCTATGGGGGCTACACATATTTTACGGTATCGTATTATTGATTCATCTGCTACCGTAGCACCTCCAGCGCGTATGGGGATGGGAGGGGATTATGCATTATATAATCCTGAAACAAAGGGGCTTATTACTACGCATCATGAAACGCCTGCGCATCCTTGGGTTCGAAGTGTGTTACATACGCTTCACCAATTACATACTCGATTAGATCTTGGCAAAACAGGAATTTATATTGTAACGATTTTATCTTTTATATGTAGTTTATCTATTATTTCTGGTATTTTTTTATATGGTCCATTTCGTAAAAGCTTTGCAAAATCTACTGTATTGTCTAACTATATGAAATTAAGTACATTACATCGAGAATTTGCTATGGTTGCCACTGTATGGGGATTCATATTATGCATTACAGGTGTATGGGTAGGTGGATTTTTTATTGCTAATGGCAGCTATAATGCAGATGTACTACACACTGCAAAGCAAGAACTTTCAGTTGGTCAATCTGACATTTTACAACCATCTGAAGCTATCTCTCGAATTATGAAAGCATACCCAGATCGTCAGCTTATATCTATAGATTATCCATCTAAATTTAATAATCATCATTATGCATTTATTTAGGTGCTGAAAATGATGATGATCCAGCTATGTTCTTGGGCCAACCAGTCTATGCTAATTTATATACTGATTCTACTAAGGATATGTATTCTACAAAAAATATCCCCTGGTATTTTACGGGCATGACTACAATGATTAATCTCCATATTCATAATCATGATACGATGGCTCTTAAAATATTATGGGCCATCTGGGATATTGTTCTTATTGTAGGCATCGTGACTGGTATTATTATGACTATTAAAAAGAAATTTGGCAGAGCTAGTGCTACAGAATCTAAAATATCGGCTGAGATAAAACATGTTTGGCGTACACCAATCTGTTGTGGTACCTTAGTATTACTTGGATTTATTATGCCACTTTGGTCCAATCCAGTTACAAATACTATAGCAGGTATTTGTTTAACTATTCCTCTAATAGTATTTTTTATTTCTTTAATTAGAGGATTTAATCATTAATTTATTGTATATTTTATCCACTTAATCAATGAGGTTCATCATTAGTTTATTGATTAATTTCGAACTAAAATGATATAATAATATATATCAACTAGGTTTTTTATGTATTAAACCTGTATTTATATTATGATTGAGAAAGTGGTAGTTACTATGAATTATATAAAAGCATTTTTCCAATCAGAGTCTGCAGGTGGGATATCGCTCCTGTCCGCGGCTATTTTAGGTGTGCTCGTTGCTAATTCACCAATGGCTGATCAGTACTTTGCTACTATGCAAATACATCTTGGTCCTATGACCATATTAGAATGGGTAAATGACGCATTAATGGCGTTATTTTTTCTATATGTTGGTATAGAGATTAAGAAGGAAATGATTTCTGGCGAGCTAGATACTAAGCAAAAACGAGTACTTCCTGTATTAGCTGCATTTGCAGGTGTTTTTACTCCAGCTATAGTATATTACTTTGCCGCTGGGTATATGCCAGAGTTTAGACATGGTTGGGGGATTCCAACTGCTACAGATATCGCATTTGCTATAGGCGTTATTACAATGCTTGGTAATATGGTATCTCCAGCGATGAAAGCCTTCTTAGCTGCTTTAGCTGTTATTGATGATTTAATTGCTATAGTAGTTATCGCTCTCTTTTATGGAGCAGGCGTCAATTTTATGGATTTAATAGCTGCAGCTGCGGTAACAGGTTTATTGGTATATACTAATAAACAAGGCTATTTACGACCATTACCGTATTGTGTACTCGGTCTAGTTCTTTGGTATCTTGTTTTAAAATCCGGTGTTCATGCTACTATTGCTGGTGTTGTACTAGCCATGACGATTCCATTTAAAGGTAAAGTTTTGGATGGTATAGTTTTGGATGGTAAAGTTTTGGATAAAGTAGTATATCCGATGGAGGAGTGGGCTCATGCCTTAAAAAATTGGGTAAACTTCTTTATTATTCCACTATTTAGTTTCTTGAATGCTGGTGTATCTTTTGCTGATTTCTCTATGGAAAACTTATTCCATCCAGTGATTATAGGTGTTTCATTAGGTTTAATTTTAGGTAAGCAATTAGGCATATTCTCTGCCGTGTATATTTTGGTTCAATCTAAAGCGATTAAAATGCCAACTAATACGACATGGCCTGAGATTTATGGTACAGCCATTCTATGTGGTATCGGCTTTACTATGAGTCTCTTTGTTGCGACATTAGCTTTCCCACCGGGTATAACTCAAGAAATGGCTAAGGTAGGTATCTTTATAGGTTCTATTGTAGCTGGTTTACTAGGTGCAGTTGTTCTAACTTTAGCTTACCAAATACGCAAGATGCGTGGTAAAATTTAATAAGGTAATCTTTTTGAAAGTATAGAAAGGATTCAAATGGAACGCATATTTGTATTCTTACGTTCTCCAAGTGCAGCTACGTCTGTATTATTAGGAGCAACAGTACTCGCTTTAATTTTAGCGAACTCTCCATCATCTGAACAATACTTCCAGATTGTTAATCACCATATCGGTAATTTAACAATTCTTGAATGGGTTAATGATGCTTTGATGGCCATATTCTTCCTATTTGTGGGACTCGAAGTTAAGCGTGAGTTTGTAGCAGGTGAGCTTAATACGAATGCCAAGCGTGTAATGCCTGGTATTGCTGCCTTGTTCGGTGTTCTTACACCAGCTTTTATTTACTACTTAATCGCAGGTTTTGATCCCGAATATATTCATGGGTGGGCTATACCGACGGCTACAGATATTGCATTCTCTATCGGTATCATCTCTGCATTAGGTTCTCGAGTGCCGAACTCTATGAAGGTATTTTTAACAGCTCTTGCTGTTATTGATGATTTAATAGCTATTATTGTAATTGCCATTTTCTATGCTGCAAGTATACAAACATTTTATTTAGTAGCTGCAGCGGTAGTTGTAGGTGCGTTAATTTACTGTAACAAACAAGGCTATGTAAGACCATTACCATATATCATTTTAGGTTTTATCCTTTGGTATTGTGTATTGAAATCTGGTCTACATGCTACTATGGCAGGTGTAATCTTAGCCATGACAATTCCTGAAAAAGGTAAATGTGGCCATAAACACGTTCGTCCAATGCAACATTGGGAACATCTACTATCCAACTGGGTTAGCTTCCTAATCGTACCAATCTTTGCCTTCTTTAATGCAGGTGTAGATTTACGTAATGTAACTATTAATGACTTATCGCATCCGGTAGTACTTGGTGTAGCATTAGGCCTTATCCTTGGTAAACAACTTGGTATCTTCGGAGCCGTATTTGCTATGGTAAAATGTGGTCTTGTGCCAATGCCAACAGAAGCAAATTGGAAACATGTATATGGTACTGCTATTGTATGTGGTATCGGTTTCACAATGAGTATCTTCGTATCTATTCTGGCATTTGCTCCAGGACATGCTCAAGAGATGGCTAAAGGTGGCGTAATTTTAGGCTCCTTAATCTCTGCCGTACTTGGCTATGTATTCTTACGAATTGTTGGTGCAAATCGTAAGGAATGCCATATCGGTGTATATCATAACTGCTAAAATTAAATAAATGTATTACATCTCCATTGTAGTCTGAACAGTATTTCAAATTTAGAAGAATAAGTCTAAATGAAAACTTTATCAGTATGCAGTGGAGATTTTTCATTGTTACCCTATATTCTTATGATATATATGTGATACACCTTTGAGATCTTTATTAATAGCTTAATATATATGAATTTTGGATATTGATAGAGAATCTATGGTTTATAAATTATTTAAAACTATATAGTATACTACTTGTTGTAAGGTGAGGTGTATATGGTAAAGAAAATAATTATTGCATGTACGCTTGTTTGTATGACTACAATGGTATCTTCTGTATCATTGGCGAAAACGATTGATAAGGGACAACGGGGGCACCATGTAAGTAAGGTCCAAACAATGTTAAAACATCAAGGGTTTTTGCATGATTCTGTAGATGGCATTTATGGTTATAACACAGAACAGGCCGTACGAAAATTTCAAAAATCTAAAGGACTCGCTGTAGATGGTCGCGTTGGTCCAAGTACGATGAATGCTTTAGAAAAGATGGAGACTCGATATGGTGGTCATGGTACAGCATTAAGTCATGATGGTGTGCCGAATAAATACTCCCGAGTGTTAACTATGGAGGCTAGTGCTTATTCTTCTCAAGATCCTGGCAATGGAAATTATACGGCTACGGGCAGTCGCTTGAAAAAAGGGATTGTATCTGTGGATCCTAGATTGATTCCATTGGGCACAAGGCTATACGTTGAGGGCTATGGCTATGCTGTAGCTGACGATGTAGGTGGTGCTATTAAAGGTCATCGCATTGACTTGGCATATGATTCTCGCTCTGAAGCATTGCAGTTTGGTCGTCAAACTGTAAAGGTATACGTCTTATAATCAAAGCTCTCTAGTATATTATTCTAAGATAGGTTTAATCGACTTATCTCATGATATATGTACTAGAGAGTTTTTTCTTTTACCGAATTATGATGTTATCGAAAACTCGAATATTCGGAGATTATGGTATAATAAATAATAGATATATGGGAGGATAACTCATCATTTTTAATAAATGGGTGTATTCAATAGTTATATGATAAATGGTAAAGGAAAGTCTATGGATAAAGTACGGCGCGTGGAACGAATGGTGGCAATGACAAAATTGTTAGTTGATTCACCGCAAAAATTGATTCCTTTGAATTATTTTTGTGACTTCTTTGGCATGGCGAAATCTACAGTTAGTGAAGATCTAACCTGTGTAAGACAGTCTATGGAACACTTTCAACTGGGAACATTAGAAACGGTAGCCGGTGTAGCTGGTGGGGTGCGATTTATTCCTCATCGTAAAGGCTCTCAAGCAAATGATATTTTACGAGATGTACAAGCTCGTTTAAAGGAGACGGATCGTATTATTCCTGGCGGTTTTATTTATATGTCTGATATTCTCTACGACTGGCATGTGATGACTCGCCTTGGGGAAATTATTATGACTCGCTTTATGGATCGCAATCCAGATTATATTTTGACTGTAGAAACAAAGGGGATTCCGTTAGCTGTCATGGTAGCGCGAGCTTTCAATAAACCTCTTGTCATTGCTCGTCGTGATAGTAAGGTTACTGAAGGTTCGGCTATTAGTATTAACTACGTAACTGGTTCCTCTGGTCGCATTCAAACTATGACGCTTACAAAGCGCGCTATTCCACCGAATGCTAGGGTTTTGATTATCGATGACTTTATGAAAGCACGGGGGGACTGCGAAGGGATTAAAAGAGCTTGTCCTTGAAATGAGTGGTGTCGTTGTGGGGACCGGTGTTTTAGTAGCAACGGCAGAACCAAACCCCAAATTAATCGATGATTATGAATCACTATTTACCTTCTATGGTATCGATGAAAATACAAAGAAAATAAGTATTGAACCAGTATTTGATGAAGAGTAAAGATAAATATTAATATTAAGCACATCATAGGCCAGTATAATAGTTTATATTAACTATTGGCTAATAGGTTAAAAATGTAATTAATATTAAAATGTCAGACATATAAGAGATAATAGATAGGAGATTACTATGAATATTGCAAGCCTCATTTTAGCTGCTGGTAAGGGTACGCGCATGAAGTCTAAATTGCCAAAGGTGTTGCACAAGGTTGGCGGCAAAGCTATGGTAGAGCGCGTTCTTGAAACCGTTCAGTCAATCGGCACAAACCGCGATGTGGTTATCGTAGGTTTTGGTGGTGATGCGGTACAAAATTATTTAGGTAATCGTGCTGAATTCGTTCGCCAAGAAGAACAAAATGGTACAGGGCATGCCGTAAAAATGGCTCAGCCAGTGCTTGGTGATTATGATGGTACAATCTTATTGTTGTGTGGTGATACTCCACTCGTTACAAAGGAAAGCTTAGAAGCTCTTTTAGAGGAGCATAAAAACTCTGGTGCAGCTGCTACGATTTTAACAGCACATATGCCTGATCCAACTGGTTATGGTCGCATTATTCGTAATGAAGCAGGTTCCGTAGTTCGCATTGTAGAACAAAAAGATGGTAAACCAGATGAATTAGCCGTTCAAGAAGTAAATACTGGTATGTACGCTTTTGATAGCAAAAAATTATGGCCGTGCTTAGATCAACTATCTGATGATAATGCACAAGGTGAATTGTATATCACAGATGTAGTTGGTATTCTTGTAAATGGTGGCGATAAGGTAAGCGCTTATATGACTAAAGACTTTGAAGAGTCTCTAGGCGTAAACTCTCGCTTGCAATTAGCTGAAGCGGAGTCTATTTTAAAACACCGTAAAAATGTTGAATTAATGACAGCCGGTGTAACAATTATCGATCCAGCAAATACTTACGTAGCTCCAGAGGTAACAGTAGGGGCGGATACAATCTTGTATCCTGGTACAATCCTTGAAGGAGATACTGTAATTGGTGAGCGTTGTGAAATTGGTCCACATACTCGTTTAACTAATGTGAAAGTTGGTAACGATACGATTATCCACTTCACTTATGGTCATGACTGCGAAGTAAAAGATGGTGTAGATGTAGGTCCATATGTTCATTTACGTCCAAATACTGTACTAGGCAACAAGGTTCATGTAGGTAATTTCGTAGAGGTTAAAAACTCAAATGTTGGGGAAGGCACCAAGTTCCCACATCTTTCTTATATTGGCGACAGCGATGTAGGCGCTGGAGTAAACATCGGATGTGGCACAATTACTGTAAACTACGATGGTAAAGTTAAACACCGTACCACAATTGGCAATGGTGCTTTTGTTGGTTGTAATAGTAATTTAGTGGCTCCTGTAACTGTTGGTAATTATAGCTATGTTGGTGCTGGCTCTACTATTACTAAAGACGTGCCAGATAAGGCTTTGGCAGTAGGCCGCAGCAAGCAAATTGTGAAAGAAAATTGGGTAACAGAGGATACTTTCAAAAAGAAATAAAAAATTTTCGTATTTTTTAACACAATTAGGGCAAAATAGTATACAATAAAAAGGCAATAGTGTGTATCTGTAATGGATGATTATGGATAAGTAACCAGTATAGGAACAAATGAAAGGGTATCAAAATGGCATTTGAAGACGGCAAAAAACTTAAGATTTTCACAGGTAATGCAAATCCAGCATTGGCAAGAGAAATTTGTGATTATTTAGGTTTGCCTTTAGGTGAAGCATTTGTAGGTCGCTTCAACAATGGCGAAGTACAAATTATGATTGATGAAAGCGTACGTGGCAAAGATGTATTTATCATTCAACCAACTAGCTATCCTGTAAACGATAATTTAATGGAATTAATGGTTATGGCTGATGCGTTGAAACGTGCTTCTGCACGCCATATTACTGCTGTAGTTCCTTATTATGGCTATGCTCGTCAAGATCGCAAAACTCGTGGTCGTGAGCCTATTACAGCTAAATTAGTAGCTAATTTGATGCAAACATCCGGCATTACACGTCTTGTAACAATTGACTTACATGCAGGTCAAATTCAAGGCTTCTTTGATGTGCCTGTAGATCATTTATATGGTGCATCCATCTTGGCTAAATATATTAACGAAAAAAATCTTGAAGATGTTATCGTTGTTTCCCCAGACCTTGGTGGCGTAACACGTGCTCGTGACTTGGCTGACCGTATTGGTGCACCAATCGCAATTATCGAGAAAAAACGTCCTGAACCAGGCGTTGCTAAAGTTATGAACCTCATTGGCGACGTAAAAGGTAAAAACTGTATTATCGTAGATGATATTGTAGATACAGCAGGTTCTCTTGTAGAAGGTGCTAAAGCATTAGAAGAGTTTGGTGCTAAATCTGTAACAGCTGCTGTTACTCATGCAGTATTAACAGATCCTGCTAGTGAACGCATTGCAAACTCTAACATTAAAGAGCTTATCGTTACAAATACAATGCCATTACCAGAAAATTGTAAATTGGAAAATGTTACACAATTGTCTGTTGCTCCATTGTTGGGCGAAGCAATTATGCGTATCTTCCATGAAGTATCTGTAAGTAATTTGTTCGACAAATAATAGGTGATTCTTGAAATTAGTAGTAGGCCTTGGTAATCCAGGTAAGCAATATGAAAAGACAAAACATAATATAGGATTTATGGTTGTCGATGCTATCGCTGATAGTGTTCCTCACACTCCTTGGAGGGAGGAACAACGAGCAGAGGTATGCAGTATTACCGTAGCTGGTGAAAAGGTATTGCTTGTGAAACCACAAACATTTATGAATGTAAGTGGCGAGTCTGTAGGGCCGTTGATGCGGTATTATAAGATTGATCCATCTGATGTGTATTGCATTTATGATGATATGGATTTACCAGTAGGCAAATTGCGCATTCGACCAAATGGTAGCTCTGGTGGTCACAATGGTATTAAGTCTTTAATATCTCACTTGGGAACAGAGAATTTCCCGCGCTTCCGTGTAGGCATAGGTCGTCCGTTGCCACAATGGACTGTCATTGATCACGTGCTGGCACCATTTAGTGAAGAGTCACAAGAGAAAGTACAAAAGGGGATCAAGGATACAGTAAAAGCTGTATTAGGTACCTTAGAAGTGGGTATCGATAAGGGGATGAACCAATTCAATCTAAACGTCGTCCACATCGATAAATACATGCATAAGGGCATGAGTCTCATAGAGATTCATGCCTTTTTTACGAGGTATATATGAGTAAGCAAGAAAAAATGCCTTTTGTAGAGGCCTTAGAAGCATATAAAGAACAACATTTTGTGCCCTTTCATACACCAGGTCATAAAATTGGTGTTGAAGCGCCTCAGCGACTAAAAGACTGGATGGGACCTGCTTTGCCATATGATTTAGGTGTTATGTATGCCTTAGATGACTTACATGAACCAGAAGGGGCATTAAAGGAAGCACAAGACTTAACAGCTGAGTTATATGGTGCTGATCACTGTTGGTTTTCCATCAATGGCACTACGGCCTTGATCGAAGCTATGGTTATGGGGACAGTAGGTCCCGATGAAACAATCATTATTCCTCGTGAAGCGCATCGCTCTGTTATAAGTGGTTTAGTCTTATCTGGTGCAAAGCCTGTCTATATGGATTGTCAGTTTGATGAGCGATGGGGCATACCTTTAGGTGTCTCTTTAGAAGATGCAGTTAGAACCATGGAGGCCCATCCAGAAGCGAAGGCGATTCTCTTAGTCTACCCGAATTATTATGGTGTAGGTGTAGATATTGTAAATATTGTAAAAGAGGCACATAAACGAGGTTTAATAGTTCTGGTTGATGAAGCACATGGTCCACATTTACCATTTGATGAATCCTTACCTATAGGTGCTATCGAGGCAAGGGCAGATTTAGTAGCACAAAGCACGCATAAATCAGTCGGTTCTTTGACACAAACCTCTTGGTTATTAGGCCAAGGCGAAAGAATTAATAAACGTCGTATTACACAAATGCATCAAATGCTACAAAGTACGAGTCCCAATTATATTTTCCTTGCCTCTTTAGATATGGCGCGTTATCAATTGGCCACAGAAGGTAAGGCGCTAATAAGTCGAACCGTAGAATTGAGCCTATATTTACGGAATAAATTACATAAGATTTCTGGTGTCACTACCATGGAATATACGGATATTCAAGATCAAGTGGCTAACTACGATTGTACTAAGGTCCTTATCGATGCAAAAGAATTAGGTCTTACCGGTGTTGTATTTGAACAATTGTTGCGAAAACAACGTATTGAGGTAGAACTAGTGCAAGCTCATCATGTACTAGTACTCATTACAATTGGCGATACTAAGGCATCTGTAGATGCTTTAATTAAGGCTGTAAAAACTGTAAGTGATGAAGTATTAAATAGTTCATATACAACTGACCATAGCTTAGAGGGTAATTTTGATATGCTTAGTAAAGATTCAGCTCTATTACCTAAGCCAGTCGTTCGTGTAACACCTCGCAATGCTATGTATGCTCATCGTGAGCAGGTTCCGCTAAGTAAAGCATTACATCGTATTGTTGGGGAGACTATAGCTTATTATCCCCCAGGGATTCCTTGTGTAGCCGTAGGTGAAGTGATTAGTGAGTCTGTGTTACAATATATAGAGAATCGGAAGGCTCTAGGGTATGTACCGAATGGAGCCGATGATATGACATTAGAAACAATCTGGGTGTTACAGGAGTAATTATGGGGACTTTAATCATATTAGAAGGCGGAGATGGTAGTGGCAAAGCTACGCAAACTAAACTATTAGTAGAACGCTTAATCAAGGAAGGGCATGCAGTTAAATCTGTAAGCTTCCCAAACTATGATAGCGGCGCTGCTATGCCAATCAAAATGTATTTAGCCGGTGAATTTGGTAAAGATGTACATGATGTAAACCCTTATGTGGCAAGTTCCATGTATGCTATAGACCGCTTTTCATCCTTTAGAACTGATTGGGAAGAGTTCTATAAAAATGGGGGCATCATTATTGCAGATCGCTATACGACGTCTAATATGGTGCACCAAATGGTAAAATATGATGATCAGAAGGAACGTACTGCATTTGGATTGGCTTGAAGACTTTGAATTTAAAAAGTTCGGATTGCCTACACCTGATGCGGTATGTCTGTTAGATATGCCTCTTGAAGTGAGTGAAGCCCTTATGGCGGAGCGTACTGGCAAAACGGGAGGCAGTACAGGTGATATTCACGAAGGAAATCATCAGTACTTAGTAGCTGTTCACGATGCCTATGAAGAGTTAGTAGAACGCTACCAATGGCACCGTATTCCTTGTGCTAGTAAAGATGAATTTAGTCAGTATACGTTGCGCACCATTGAAGAAATTCATAACGATGTATATCAAGCAGTAGTAAATCTACTGCCTTAGGATAGGGCGGCTCTTTTAAAAGTCGCCTTTTTCTTATATAATATTAATATTGAGCATGTATTGATAGGAGGAGCTATGACATATTTTGATTCTATAATTGGTCAAGATTCGATCAAGGCACACCTATCGGAACTTGTAAGTCGCAATGCATTACCACATAGCCTTTTATTTTATGGTGAAGCAGGTCTTGGCAAGCTAGATATGGCCATTGGTCTTGCGTCTCTATTATTGGGGCGCCAAGTATTTTCTCAACCTGAGGGGACAGCTTATTTAGAAGCCGTTAAAGAAGCACGTCTTGCCAATGGTGAGACCGAAAAACGCATCGAAGCAGAAGGTTTGCCTATCTATATGGATAAGGGCGATGCCTTTTGGATTCGTCCTATGAAGACGACCTTAAAGGTGGAACAGTGGTATTCATTATTGCAAGATCATCTGTCAGTAGCAGGTAATGGTAACCGCGTTGTCATTGTGGAGGACTTTCACACGGCCAATGCAGTTATGGCAAATGCCATGCTTAAAACCATTGAAGAGCCGCCTGAACAGGTGTATTTCATCATAATTACGAACAAGATTAACACTGTGTTACCAACTATCATTTCTAGATGTATGGGCGTTGGCTTTAATAGTGTTGATGTAGATACGATTCGGAAGGCTCTTGTAGCTCGTGGAATCACTGGTGATATTGAGCAGGCTTTGTTAGCAGGTCATGGTAATCCACAGTTAGTGGAGAAACTGGCTACTCAAGGTCGCATTGAAATGCTAGAGTTAGCAGTTAAAGTGATGGATATCCTCGCCTTAGAAACGAGATGGTTTTCTATGATTTCGCTAGCTTGTGAAAGCTTACCTCGTGAAAGTCTAACCGAGTTAATGCACTGGCTACGTCTTGTGAGTAGAGATATGATGGCTCTTAAAATGGGGGCCCAAGACGCACAATTACAAGTACCAATGTACAAAACTCAATTATTACGATTATTACCGCGCTGGTCTATGCAAGCACTGTCAGAGGTTATTACCGAAACATTGCAAGCAGAACGGGCTTTGCGCTTACACATAAACCGCTCTCGTGGTGGACGGTCTCAGTATCGCCCTTCATGATGCTCGGGAGGAGGATTAAATGCTAACCATAGTTGGCGTACGCTTTAAAAAGGCAGGTAAGATTTATTATTTTCTGCCTGAACAATTAGAATTATCTGTTGGAGATGGGGTTATCGTTGAAACGGCACGTGGCGTTGAATACGGTACGGTTGTGATTGGACCAAAAGAGGTCTTTAAAGATGCTGTTGTAGCCCCTGTTAAGCCTGTTATTAGAAAGGCAACTCCAAAGGATTTGAAACAAATCGAGAAAAATAAAGAGCGCGAAGAAAAAGCCTTTGAAATTTGTCTCGAAAAAATTGGAAAACGTAAGTTACCGATGAAGCTCATCAATGTGGAATACACATTCGATATGAATAAAATTATATTCTTCTTTACTGCGGAGGGTCGTATTGACTTCCGTGAGCTAGTTAAGGATTTAGCAACAGTATTTAGAACTCGCATCGAGTTGCGTCAAGTAGGCGTCCGAGATGAGGCTAAGGTTTTAAATGGTATCGGCGCTTGTGGTCGACCTTTATGTTGCTCTAACTTCTTAGGTGACTTCACACCTGTATCGATTCGAATGGCTAAGGACCAAAATTTGAGTCTGAATCCTACAAAAATTTCAGGTGTATGTGGTCGTTTAATGTGCTGTCTTAACTACGAAGATGACTTATATTAAAAAAGGTGGCGACCTATATGTGAAGAAGGAACGCCCTCAAGCTCCTCAAGAGGTTGCACCTCCTGGGATTGGTAAAGAGGTCGTGACCGATGAAGGTATTGGGAAGGTCTTAAAGGTAAATCACCATAAACATACGGTGAAGGTACAGTTAGAAGCTGGCCGTACTATTGATTTGAAATGGTCCGAGGTGGCATTGCCTGATGAATGATCAAGAACGACTTGATGATTTAATTATAGATGGCTTACAGATTTATCAACGTTCTGATATGTTTCGCTTTTCCTTTGATGCTATAGCACTCATTCACTTTTGCCGTTTTAATAGTCGTCATACTTATGTTGATTTTGGAACGGGAACAGGTGTTATGCCGCTTATAGGGACGTCTTTAGGGGCGGGGCATATAACGGGCATAGATATCAACGAAACTCTTATTGAGTTAGCTCAGCGCAGTGTTGAGCACAATGGTAAACAAGATGTGGTAAAGATGTTGGGCGGCGATTATCGCCATATGTCTTACCGAGATATACAAGATAAGCCCTTTGATGGCGTCATTGTAAATCCTCCTTTTTATGATTGTGAAAGCGGTGCAAAGCCTACGTCTGAAGAGCGGGCTTTGGCACTTCATGATGGACATACAACATTGGATGAGGTTTTGAAAGCTGTACAGTCCTTTATTAAGTGTAAAGGGCGCTTATGGATGATTTATAGTGCTAGTCGCTTACAATATGTGCTACATAAATTAGAAGTAGCCAACTTTCAAGCTAAGCGAATTCGATTTATTCACGGCATGATAGATAAACCAGCGAAACTTGTGCTAATCGAAGCTATCTATCAAGGTCAGGCTGGACTTGTGTTAGAGCCGCCACTTATCGTTTACGAGAATCCTAATGTGTACACGAAGGAGGTGTCCTCTTGGTATGAACGATAACGAATGGGGCACCTTATACTTGGTGCCTACACCGATAGGTAATTTAGAAGATATGACGTATCGTGCAGTTCGCATCCTAGGTGAAGTCGATGCTATCGCCGCAGAGGATACGCGTCATACGGGTATATTATTAAAGCACTTTGATATTAAGAAGCCTTTGATTTCTTATCATGAACATAATAAGGACGAAAAGGGTGCTTATATTATTGAGCTTTTATTAGAGGGACAGTCTATTGCTTGTGTTAGTGATGCGGGTATGCCAGCTATATCTGATCCAGGGGCTGACCTAGTAACAAAAGCGATTGAAGAAGGCATAATGGTAGTGCCATTACCCGGTGCAAATGCGGCGTTAACAGCGCTAATTGCATCCGGATTAGATACGAAATCCTTTACCTTTGCAGGATTTTTACCTAAACGGGGCAAACATCGGATTGAAGAACTACAGCGACTTTCACAAGTAACGGGAACCTTGATGTTTTACGAAGCCCCCCATCGATTGCAGGAGGTCTTACAAGATATGTATGAAGCCTTTGGCAATCGTTCTATTACGATGGCAAGGGAGTTGACTAAGAAGTTTGAAACCTTTGTGCGCACCGATTTGGAAAGTCTTGTAAATGATTTAGAACAGCTCACCTATAAAGGGGAATTCGTCCTCATCGTAGGGGGTGCTGATACAGTGAAATCTGACATTAGTGAAGTGTCAGATGAACCAGTATCGTATGTAGATGCTGTACAAGCCCTTGTAGAAACAGGGGTGCCTAAAAAGAAGCAATTCGCCAGGTGGCAAAGCGATTTAACGTTTCCCGCCGGGATGTATATAATATTGTAGAACGTTAAACCTTCCCATTCGAAGGTTAGAAGGAGACTCATCATGGGAGACACAAAAAAAACGTATTATATTACGACACCAATTTATTATCCAAGTGCTAAGTTGCACATTGGTCATACGTATTGTACATCTGTAGCCGATACAATCGCTCGATTCAAGCGTTTGGCTGGTTATGATGTACGTTTCTTGACTGGTTCTGATGAACATGGTCAAAAAATTCAACGTGCTGCAGCAGCAGAAGGTATTACACCTCTTGAATACACTACGAATATCGTAAATGGCTTTAAAGCATTATGGGAAAAGATGCATATCTCTAACGATGACTTCATTCGTACTACTGATGAACGCCATGAAAAGGTAGTGCAAGAACTCTTCACAAAAGCTTATGAAAAAGGCGATATTTACAAGGCTGAATATGAAGGTTGGTATTGCACACCGGACGAAACATTTTGGACAGAGCAGAAGCTAGGGCCTAATCATACTTGTCCGGATTGTGGTCGCCCTGTAGAGCGCGTTAAAGAGGAAAGTTATTTTTTCAAACTCGGTAAATATACTGATCAATGGTTGAAATTTATCGAAGAAAATCCTGATTTTATTCAACCTGAATCTCGTCGTAACGAGATGATTCAATTCGTAAAACAAGGTCTGGAAGACTTGGCTGTTTCTCGTACATCCTTTGATTGGGGTATCAAGGTACCATTCGATCCTAAACATGTTGTATATGTTTGGTTCGATGCATTAGTGAACTATATTAGTGCACTTTCTCCATTTGATGGGGATGGCGAATTATACAAAAAATACTGGCCAGCAGATCTTCATTTAGTAGGTAAGGAAATCGTACGTTTCCATACAATTATTTGGCCTATGATGCTCATGAGCCTTGAGTTACCATTACCTAAAAAGGTATTTGGTCACGGCTGGATGATCGTTGACGGCACAAAGATGAGTAAATCTTTGGGGAATGTTATTGACCCAATTCCATTGATCGATACCTATGGTGCAGATTCTTTGCGTTATTATTTATTAAGTGAAATCACGCTTGGCAATGATGGTAACTTCACATTGCCTAATTTCGTTACAAAAATCAATGCGGACTTATCTAATGACTTAGGTAACTTATTGAACCGCACTATTGCTATGATTGAAAAATACCATGATGGTGTGATTACAAAATGTGATGATATGGACGATTTAGATCGCGACGTATCTGCATTAGCAGTTCAAACTGTGAAAGACTTTGAAGCATCTATGGAAAATATGGAGCTTAATAAAGCTATTAAGTCCGTATGGGCATTTATTGGTCGCATGAATAAATACATCGATGAAACAATGCCTTGGGTATTAGCTAAATCTGAAGATGCTAACGATAAAGAGCGCTTGCAATCTGCTATGTATCATTTAGCAGAGGCATTGCGCATCATTGCTATCTTAGTAAGCCCTGTTATCCCTGTAGGGGCCCCAAAAATCTGGGATCAATTAGGTCTTGCAGGTTTTTGTGAGGCTACATTAGAAGATGCTAAAACTTGGGGGGGATTGCCAACAGGTACAAAAGTTGTGAAAGGTGAACCTATTTACCCACGTTTTGAAATCCCTGAAATGGTAGAAGCTACTCCAGCAGAAGCTAAAGAGGCTGTAGATACATCTAATATTCCACCATTAAAAGAAAATATTACGTACGATGACTTCGAGAAACTCGATCTTCGAGTAGCAAAAGTGGTTAGCTGTGAAAAAGTGCCTAAATCCAAAAAGTTATTGAAATTTGTATTGGATATCGGCATTGAAGAACGCACAGTACTAAGTGGTATTTCTCAATATTACGAGCCTGAAGCTATGGTTGGTAAAAAGGTAATTTATTTATCTAACTTGGCTCCTAAGAAGATGATGGGCATCGAGTCTTATGGCATGATTTTGTCCGCATCTGATTGGGAAGAACATTTAGAGGTAACAAATATCGAATCTTTACCAGCAGGAAGTGTGGTTAAATAATGAAACTCTTTGATACACATGCTCATGTGAATGACGGCCGTTTTGATAATGACCGCGATGAGATGTTACAAGCTTGCTTTGATGCAGGCGTAGAATACATCATGATTCCAGGAGTAGATAGAGGTACTGTTGAATCAGGACTAGCTTTAGCAAAACAGTATGATCGTTTATATGCTGCTGTAGGCACACATCCTCATGAGTCTAAAGATTTTACAGAAGAAGATTACGAGTTCTATAAGGAGCAAGCACTCAATAACGATAAGGTTCGCGCTATCGGTGAAATTGGTTTAGATTATTACTATGATTTCTCTGATCGTGAAACACAAAGACGCGTATTCATTCGTCAGTTGGAGTTAGCTCGTGAAGTAGAGTTGCCAATTATTATTCATGACCGCGATGCGCATGGTGATATTATGAATATCTTGCGCAATGAAGGGAAGGATAATTGGGGCATTTTCCACTGTTACTCCGGTAGCTGGGAAATGGCTAAGGAAGCTATTAAATTAGGCTTCTATATTTCCTTTGCCGGCCCTGTAGTATTCCCTAAGTCTACTAATCTTAAGGAAGTAGCTCGCCAAGTATCCTTAGATAGAATACTTATTGAAACAGATTCACCATATTTGACGCCACCTCCATTTAGAGGACGTCGCAACGATCCGAGCAAAACTCAATTTGTGGCAGAGGAAATTGCACGTTTAAAAGGTATCGATGTAGATGAGTTCTGTGAAATTACTTTCAATAATGGTAAACGAGTGTTTGGCATCGAGTAGCTATAGACTAGTAGACAATATTTCTAACGCACTACATATAAGCTAAATTCTCACGGTCGTAGCTTTGGAATAGAGATTAAAACTATATAGAAATATAAATTATAAAACGCGATTCTCCCTTTGCGGTGAGAATCGCGTTTTTTTCTATGGTATACTAAAGTATATTCATACTGAACACGTAGTAGGATGAGGGTAGTAGGATGAAACGTATTGCATTTATAGATTTAGGTTCTAACTCTGTTCGATTTGTCATTTATGAGATTTCAAAAACAGGTAGCTATAGACTGATATATCAAGAAAAAAATAGTGTGCGCCTCAGTGAAAATATGTGGGGCACACAGAAATTAACAAATGAGGCAATGGAACGTTCCTTGCGTTCTTTGAAAGCCTTTGTTCATATGGCGGAAGCTATGGATGTTGATACGATTAAAGCTGTTGCTACGGCTGCCGTACGCCTTGCTAAAAATGGCGATATATTTATAAAGACTGTAAAAGAACAAACAGGTCTAGATTTAGAGTGCATTGCAGGTGAAGAAGAGGCTCGATTAGGCTTTCTTGGTGTCATCAATACCATTGGACTCAAAGACTTTATCATCTTTGACTTAGGTGGGGCAAGTACGGAGGTAACCCTAGTACGAGATCGTCATATTGCAGAGGTTATAAGTTTGCCAATTGGTGCACTTACCTTGACAGGCACGTATCAAAAGGGGGAGGAGTATACCCCTAAAGAGCTTGAAAAAATGACTAAAGCAGTGAGGAAAGTAATTAAAGAACATACTTGGCTTCGCAATGTAAAATTACCACTCCTTGGCATTGGTGGTACAGCACGTAATATAGCTAAAATGGATCAACGAAAGTTATCGTATCCTATTACAAAACTCCATAACTATGAAATACCATATCATCGATTCCATGAAATTTTCGAAGACGTAAAAGGTAAATCTTTAGAGGAGCGTAAAAAGATAAGTGGTTTGTCTTCAGAGCGTGCAGATATCATTATCGCAGGCCTTACCATCGTGGAAGAATTATTTAACTACGTAAATACTAAAACTCTCGTTGTTGGTGGTTGTGGTTTACGTGAAGGTTTATTCTATGACTACTATGGAACACATTATTTAGGTGGAAATCCTATTATCGATGATATATTAGTTCATTCTGCTGAAATGTACTATTAGGCATGACTAAACATGAGCTAGTACACGCCAAATATATTACTGGTTTAGCTACAACCTTATTTGATGAATTAGAGTCACTTCATAAAGCAGATAACAACGCAAGAAGATGCTTAATTACGGCTGGCCTACTTCATGATATTGGTAAACGGGTTAATTACTATAGCCACGCACGTCATGGTTGTTACATGCTTGTAAATAGTAATTTATATGGCATTTCTCACGTAGAACAAGCTTTTAGTGCTTTCTTAGTTATGAACTCCCATGGATTGACACCTAAAGAGTATAAAAACTTCTTATATGGTAAATTATTAGATCAAGATCAACGCTCATTAGGTCAAAAATTATCTATTATCTTAGCCTTGGCTGAGGCTCTCGATGAAAGTCATGAACAATTTATTCGACGATTAGAGGTAGCTATTAAATATACTAGTGTGGCCTTAAAGGTACACTATTTAGAAGGTCGCGATGTGAGCGTTACGAAAGCGGCTGTTGAAAAATTAGCAAAATCCTTCAAAAAAGAATTCAAAAAAGAGTTAGAAATAGAGTGGACGGAAGCTCGTAAGGAGGCATAATGGCATTACCAAAAGCATTACGATATGCAGTATTACATGTGGGCTCCAGTAGTATGAGCATTACTATTGTAGAATATAGGGACATCGATGATGTACGTATTATCGATCATGCGGCACGAGAAGTAACCTTTGGAGAGGAATTATTTCAAACGTCTCGCTTAAGCTTTAAAACGATAGAAGAAATCTGTCATATTTTAAAAGGTTACAAGCAATTAATGGCAGATTATGGTGTAACTCGTTCTAGACTATATGGGACAACCGTAATTCGTGAGGCTGCTAATCGCCGTAGTATTCTAGATCAAATCTATATCCAAACAGGTATGCGTGTTGACGTTATCGACATGCCAAAAGAGGTATATTACAAATATGCCTTGCTATACTATAAGATGACGAATCAGTATCGCTTGACGGATCCTACCAAGGCGACGTTGTTCCTTGATATTACATCTGGTGGCGTGGGATTAACAGTATGGCGTGGTGAAAGTTTATTATTCCAACGCAATATGCATAGTGGTTCCTTGCGCGTTATGGAATCCTTTAACCGTAACCAACGTTCTTCTACGTCGTTTCCTATGGCAATTACTGAATATTTGCATCGCATGATTGGCCCATTACGTGAGGAACTTCAAACTTTCAATATTAATAGTGTCATTTTATCTGGTGATGAAGCTCAGTATATGGCTCGTCTCATGGGGGATGAAAGTAATAAGGACGATATTATTACTATTGAACCTGAACGATTTAAAGGCCTCATTAACTCCTTTGATGGTGTAACGGCTACCAAGCTAATGAACCGGTATAAATTGCCAGAGTATAAGGCTAATATTCTGATGCCTACCATGATTTTATTTAATGAAATCATTACGGCTATAGAACCTAAATCTTTGATTTTTAGTAGCTTCTCCTTCTCCCAAGGTGTAAGCTGGTTTTATGGTGTAGAGGCTGAAAACAATCCGTTTATGTACCAGCTACGTGAGCAAAACGCTCAATTAGCTCGCGCTGTTGCAGATAGATATCATACCGATAGCATTCACGATGCTGAGGTAGAACGATTTAGTTCATTATTCTGTAAAACTTTACGGCACAAAGGTTTGCCAGAGCGGTGGGGCTATTTATGTCGTATAGCCGCTATCCTTTGCTCTGTAGGTAAATTTGTAAATTTGCGGAATCATGGGGAGCATGCCTATCATATCGTGATGGGTACAGATATTTTTGGACTTTCAGAAGAAGAAAAACAAGTAGTGGCCAATGTTGTATATTATCACTACAAAGGCACACCATCTGATGACGATGCTTACTTTAATGCACTAACCGAATTGCAAAAGATTCAAGTGACAAAGTTAGTAGCTGTCATTCGCGTAGCTTGTGCCCTTGATGCGGGCAGTAATCAAAAGATTTCAGATGTTACCTTAGAGGAGCAGGATAATGTATTATATGTATTCTGCCGGACTAATGAAGATATCTCTTTAGAATGGTGGACATTTATAGGTGACTCTGAATATTTTACAGAAGTCTTTGGTATGGAAATTAAGTTAGTAAGAGGAGGTGACCGCCATGTTCAGTAATGCAAAATACTATTTTAACCGTGAACTATCTTGGTTAAAGTTTAATCAGCGTGTACTATTAGAATCGATAGATAGCAATACGCCTTTATTAGAACGGTTACGCTTTATTGCTATCGCTAGCTCAAATTTAGACGAGTTTTTTATGATTCGAGTGGCTGGTCTACGACATCAAGTGGTAAATGGCATTATTAAATATGATGCTGCGCATATGGATGCAAAGGCACAATTAAAGGCCATTGATGAGTCTGTACAACGACTCGTTTCTATGCAAAGTACATATTTAAACAATGTGCTCACTGAACTTGAAAGCCACGGTTTCTTCTTTACTCAACCGGATCTACTCGATGTAAAATCAAAAGCTTGGTTACGTCATTACTTTGAGGAACATATCTATCCTGTTGTAACGCCACTAGCCGTTGACTCTGGACATCCATTTCCGTTTTTAACAAATCATACTATCAATGCTATTGTGCGTATCTTTCAAATATTACCGGATGGAAGAAAGGATTATAAGATTGCTATCTTGCCTATTCCATCTGTACTAGATCGTATTATTGAAATCCCAAGTAGAAGTAATAAAGAACATCGATTTGTTTACTTAGAGGATGTTATTACCTACTATGCTAATCAATTCTTCCAAGGTTACGGCATTGAAGATTATATGGTATTCCGTATCACTCGTGATGCGGACTTAGAAATTGATGAAGAAGAGGCAACGGATTTACTATCGGAGGTAGAGGAATCCTTGCGTCGTCGCCGTCGTGGTGATGCGGTGCGCTTAGAAGTATGTGGGGATGTGAAAGGCCACTTGCTTGACTTTGTTCTTACAAGTGTTGAGCTTGAACAAAAGGATGTATATCGTATTGATGGTCACTTGGACTGTCGTATGTACTTTGATTTTTGCAACTATCCTGGATTAGATGAACTGCGGTACGAGCCTTTTGACTCCAAGATTCCTAGTGAATTAGTTGATCATGAAGGTGAAAGTCTGTTCTCTATAATTGGCAAACAAGATCTTTTTGTTCATCATCCTTTTGAATCTTTTACTGTAGTTGAACAGTTTATTGCTCAAGCTGCAGTTGATCCTGATGTGCTTGCCATTAAACAAACCTTGTATCGCGTAAGTGGTGATTCTCCAATTATTGCATCCTTAATTAAGGCTGCAGATAATGGAAAACAAGTTACCGTTCTTATGGAGGTTAAGGCTCGTTTTGATGAAGAAAATAACATTCAAATGGCCCGTCGCCTTGAAAAAGCCGGCTGTCATGTAATTTATGGGTTGAAAGGTCTTAAAACACACTCTAAAATCACTATGGTGGTACGTAGAGAGAATGATGGCATAAGGCGTTATGTTCATCTTGCTACAGGTAACTATAATGGCAAAACTGCTCGAATTTATACTGACTGTGGTATATTTACGTGTAATGATGAATATGGTGACGATGCATCTCGCTTCTTCAATTTGATTTCTGGCTATTCTGATCCGCCAATTTGGAATAAATTTATCGTAGCGCCCTTAAATTTACGGGAAAAATTATAGAACTGATTGATCGTGAAATTGAATTGGCTAAAAAAGGGGAGGATGCTTATATCATCGCTAAGATGAACTCCTTACTTGATAAAAACGTTATTGCCAAGCTATATGAAGCATCTACTGCAGGTGTTCGTATTGAGCTCATCGTTCGTGGTATTTGTACACTTCGTCCTGGTATTGCCGGTGTAAGTGATAATATTACGGTTCGCTCCATAGTAGGTCGTTTCTTAGAACATCATCGTTTATTTTATTTCCGTAATGGTGGTAATGAAAGTCTGTATTTATCTAGCGCAGACTGGATGCCTCGTAATTTAAATGAACGTGTAGAGCTCATGGTTCCTATTGAAGATAAGTGTCATAAAGAACGTGTGAAGGGCATATTGGATCTTTATTTGGAAGATACCTTAAAAGCTCATATTATGAGAGCTGATGGTTCCTATCGCAAGATTAATGATCGAGAGTATCCAATTTCTGCTCAAGAAGAGCTTATGAAAGCAGCTATTGAGAATGAACGTAAGGAGTCGATGACCGTCATCGAACGTCTACAACCAATGCTGAAGATGAATAAGTGATGAATTTTGACTTATAGATAGTATTATGAATTTTAATACAACTATGTAGTACGAAAAAAGCCTGTTTATACAGGCTTTTTTTCTATGTATATCTATTTGAAAATGAGATAAAAATGAAGTTTTTAGAAAAATGTTGAAAATCTTGGTAACAATTTAAAAACACATAAAAATACAATTTTGGTAATAAAAAAACTGTGTATACTATATATGGTATGAGTGTCGTATATATGTACACAATTCGGAATATATTGTATTGTACTTAAATATCGATATGTTCGTATACAGTGGACTTTTTGTGTAAAACCCTAAAAAATATAATATGAAAAATCAGTAATTATGTATGTTTGAGTCTTATTGTTAACCTAATGCGTTTGACAGGTTATATCTATCTGTAGTAGAATAATACCATTACAGGAGGGATTACAACATGAGAATTCATAAGACACACAAACGATATATTTCGTCTGTTGTTGCCGGATTGATTGTAACAGCTGTAACTATGACAGGTTTTTCTTATAATGATAAAACCGTTACCGTTATGGTAGATGGTGCAGCACACACTGTTAGAACGCATTTAAATTCTAACGAAGGCATCGTACGCGACGCTGGGGTTAAATTAAATCCAAATGATAAAGTTATTTCCAGCTCTACATCAGTTCAAAATGGTACAACACTAACTGTTGTTCGCGCTATTCCAGTTTATGTAACTGTGAATGGTAGAACAAGAGCTGTTTTCACTACAGAAACAACGGCTCAAGGCGTTGCTAATGAGCTCGGCTTTAAAATACCTAACTATGTAGTTGTAGGTGATGCAAATGGTTCTGTATTAAGTGGTACACATATTACAATTGCTCAAGTAACAAGTCGTTCTTTATCTACAGTGGATCAAGAAGTTGCTATTGAGGTTATCCGTCAAAAAGATGATACAATGGCTAAAGGTGAAGAAGAGGTTGTTCAAGTTGGTCAACCTGGGTTAGAACGAGTACAACGTGAAATATTATATAGCAATGGTACAGTTATTAAAACAAATGACATATCTAAAGTAACACAACGCGCAATGGTTCCTACCATTATTAAAGAAGGTACCCGTGAAGTGACTACTTCTCGTAATGTAGCGGGTCGTGCATCTCGGGCTATCGTAATGGAAGCATCTGCTTACCTAGCAGGCGATGGTGATGGCTTGGGTATTACGGCTACAGGTGTTCCTGCAGTTCGTGGTATTGCTGCTGTTGACCCTGATGTTATTCCATTAGGTACACGCTTGTTTATTCCAGGCTACGGTGAAGCTATTGCAGCTGATACAGGTGGTGCTATTATAGGCAATAAAATTGACCTTGTAATGGACTCCTACGGCGAGGCTATGGAGTTTGGGCGTCAAGACGTAACAGTGTACGTTTTAGACTAAATTATGTTAAATACTAAAAAAGACGACTTACATTGGTAAGTCGTGGGTTATAGGACAAAACGTGTTGGTACTTTAATCCCAATCATTGAAAGATAATTTGTCATAGTTATGCAAATCACCCCAAGAAATGGCATCCCCCCAAGTTGGAATTATGCCTTGAAGTTGGGCTCTTTCATTCATAGAACTATATATTTTAGAAATACTTGCATCAGTTGGCATTACCTTAAGTATTTCTTTTGCAGAAAGCGGTCTTGGTGAGTGTAAATAACACCACCAAAAGACCGCTTTTATGCGTTTTTCTACAGACATCCCTCGATGGTAACGCAATAAACGTCTGAGTTGTGCGTTTACTCCGCCTTCAATAGGGTTATTAGTCCTCGGACATTCTTTATCCAACACCAATGTTTCATCTAAATATCGAAACATTGTCTCTGTATTAATTAATACCACTAGAGAGTTATAGGCTTTTAATAATCGTTCATGCGTAGCTCTTAAATTATCATTACTATCACGTGTCATTTCACTTAGAAACTCTTTAAAAGTCACCCTCCAATTAAATAATCGTTGAATCCATATTTTTGCATCTTCCTGTGTTTTTACGTTATATAAATCGCTTGCTAAATCTTTTAACATAATGCCTGCTAATGTCTTAGGCCGCCTAGTAGTGTAACGATGTACTTGCCATACGGCATGAACAATACAACGTTGAAGCTTGGCGGTACGCCAAACTTTTTTTAATGCTTTTCTAAGACCAGGTCCACCATCAGAAACGACCACAATGGGTGTCGCTATTCGCTGCATAAGAGCTTGCCATGAGCGAGACTGTTCTGACCTACATAAATACCACCCTAATACATATTCACCATCATAACAGATCAAAATACAAGCTTTTTTAGCTAAGTAAATACCATCAACGAATACCACATCTCTCGAGGTTTCAATTTTGGGCGGCATAGGCCATATTTGCCAGAAATCAGCTATCTGTCTACGAAATGTACGGCCCTGCCCAGGTCATGTCCTGTTGTGTTTCTTTACTAAATAACCAATTTAGAAATCGATGAAAACATTTAGTAGTATTATCAATAGTTTGTGTAAAGGTGATGTTACACTGCTTACAATGCCATCGTTGTGATCCAGCTTTAGTTTCCCATATTTTTGACAAGAAAATCCACAATTTATACATCTTACCAGCATGATTATTCCCTCCACTTAGAACACGATTTTCTAAGAAGATATAACCTTATTGAAGCCAGTAAAATCAAGGGGTTTGGGACTTTTTACCAACACATTTTGTCCACCCTCTAAGTTTATCAAAAGAACTTAAAATGGCGATGGAAGCAGTAATTTACTGGATCCATCGCCTATAAAACCAACACGTTTTGTCCTATAACCCTAAGTCGTCTTTTGCTATTTAATCTTGAATATACGGTAAAAGATATTCGTATTTTGTGCCTTTTAACTCTTCTTTAGGAATAAAGGTTAAGGCAGATCCATTGATGCAGTAGCGAAGGGAGCCATTAGGCCCATCTTCGAATACATGGCCTAAGTGAGCATTACCGATGCGGCTGCGCACTTCAATACGATTCATACCATGAGAGTCGTCTTGATAGTATTTAATAACATCCTTAGCGATTGGCTTTGTAAAGCTTGGCCAACCGCAATGGGAATTAAATTTATGTGATGATACGAAGAGGGGCTCTCCAGTAGTAATATCTACGTAAAGACCTGCTTTAAATTCATCTGTTAATTCATGACTAAAAGGAGCATCAGTAGCAGAATTTTGGGTAACTTCATACTCTTGTGGTGATAGTGCATCTAAAGCTTCTTTAGATGGTTTATTATACTCATTATCATCGATAAGTGGCTCATCGGATAGGCCTAATGGAATATGACAATAACCGTTAGGGTTTTTATCTAAGTAATCTTGATGATATTCCTCCGCAGAGTAGTAGTTCTCTAAAGGCAACACTTCGATAGCAAAGAGTTTGCCTTCAAAGGTTTGCGCACGGGCTAAGGTGCTTTCAATAATAGATTTATCGGCTGTATCCGTATAGTAAATACCAGTACGGTACTGAATACCTACGTCACCGCCTTGTTTATTAACACTGAATGGATCGATAGCACGTAGGAAATATTGAATCAAATGGTCCAAGGAAAGTGTGTCTGCATCGTAGGTCACCTTGAGGGCTTCAACGTGGCCACTATTGTGACATACATCTTCATAGCTTGGATTTTCAGTAGGGCCATTGGCATAGCCTACTTCAGTCGAAAGGACGCCTTCGATTTTTTTGATGTATCCTTGCAAGCCCCAGAAACAACCGCCTCCTAAATATATAGTATGTTCATTCATTTAATCACCCCATACTTCTTGAGCTATTTCTTTAACTAATGCTAGTTTAGCCCATTGTTCCTCTTCGGTCAATTGGTTACCAATCTCACAAGAAGCAAAGCCGCATTGAGGAGATAAGCAAAGTCTTTCGAGAGGAATATATTGTGTAGCCTCTTGAATACGTTTTTTAATAACTTCTTTGTCTTCTAATTCTGGACGTTTAGATGTAATTAGACCTAATACGACCTTCTTGTTGGGAGATACTTCGCGCAATGGTTCAAAGCCACCGGAACGATCATCGTCAAATTCTAAGTAATAAGCATCTACATTTTCTTTGGCGAATAGAATAGGGGCAACTGGTTCATAACCGCCGCTAGCAGCCCAAGTAGAGTTGTAATTACCACGACATACATGAGTAGTGAAGGCTAAATCTTGAGGGCGACCTTCTAGGGCCAAATTGTTTAAGCGCAAATATTTAGCTGTTTCGCCTTCAATGGTTACGCTTTTATCCTTTTGACGACCTGTCCAGTAAGCGTGGTCACAGCACATACCCCAAGTACAATCATCAAACTGGATGTTGCGGCAACCAGCGTCATACAAATCTTTGATAACTTGACGATACGCAGCGGCAATGTCTTGAATGAGTTCTTCTAAATCAGGGTAGAAGGAGCGTGTCGTAATGCCGTTATCCTCACGGAATAATTCCGCTAAGAATTGAGATGGGGCTGGGATTGTTTGACGTGCCGTAGTATTTTCGTCTTCAAATTGTTTTACAAATTTGAAATGTTCAACGAATGGGTGGTTTGTCCCCGTAATTTTGCCAGTAAGGGCGAGGGAACCTGGCGCTGTTTCTTGACCGACGAATTTGTAACCGTGTTCCAGTTCAATTTCTTTTACGCCGTTAAATCCCCACATGAAATCTAGATGCCAATAGGCACGACGAAACTCGCCATCTGTAATAACTGGTAGGCCAGCAGCCTTTTGTTTTTGAATGAGGTCTGTAATGAGACGATCTTCAACGGCTGTTAATTCTTCTCTAGAAATATTTCCATTATTGAAAGCTTCGCGAGCTTCTTTTAATTCTTCAGGACGTAGGAAAGAACCTACAATATCAAAGTGGAATGGTGCTAATTGTTTGGACATAATAGTAATCCTCCTTATATAAACAGTAAAACCGATAATTTCGATAGGTTTATTATAACGAAGTATGAGTATATGTAAAAATATCTATATTTTAGAGTTGTATATAACCTAAAGCTATATAGGTGTATAAATTTGTTCGTTAAGTTATATCAAGATATAAAAAAACACTCTCCTGAAATGAGTTACATCTCAAAATTGTGTCCAATTTTGGGGCAGTTCATAAAAGAGAGTGCTTTCAATATACTATTTAATACAATTATTTAATTCGCCTAGAGTTATTAAAATGTACAACTCTATTAATACTATAATTTTGTAATTATTTTTTATCCTCTGGTAGTTGAATATGTCTGCCATAGTTGCCAACGTATTGTTCTAAGGCTTGAATATATTCTTGGCCTAAACGACTGCGTTGCATTTTGTTGTTAGTAATATAGCCAATGTGCATCAAGCCTTCTTCTGCAAGCGGCACAGAGATGATGTTTTCACCATTAACCTCTTTGTCGATTACACCACTTGATACAGTGTACCCATCAAGTCCAAGTAATAGACTAAATAAAGATGCTCTATCGCGAACGCGGATGTGTTTTGGACGTACAACGGTACTGAAAATTTCTTCAGAGAAATAGAAGGAGTTATGATCCCCTTGTTCGAAGGAGATATATGGATATTCTTCTAATTCATCCATAGAAACTACATCTTTATTGGCTAACGGATGTGTTTTACCGATAAAGATATGAGGGTGAGCCGTAAATAATTCTGTAAAAGTTAATTCGTTGGTATGAATTAGTTTTTCTAATACAGGACGATTGAAATCATTATAATAGAGCAAACCGATTTCACTCTTCATATGGGCTACGTCGTCGATGATTTCATAGGTTTGTGTTTCGCGCAAGGATACATCGTATTGATCGATACCTGCACCTTTTAAAAGCTCTACAAAGGCATTAACTGCAAAGGAGTAATGTTGAGTAGAAACGGAAAATTGTTTTTTCCCGCCGCTTTGGCTCTTGTATTGCTCCTCTAAAAGGGCCGCTTGCTCAAGGACTTGGCGTGCATAGCCGAGGAAACGTTCTCCTTCTTTAGAAACAGTAATACCTTTATTGGTGCGATCGAAAATGGTAATGCCCATTTCCTTTTCTAATTCTTTAATGGCCTTTGTAAGGCTAGGTTGAGATACAAATAATCTCTTGGCAGCTTCACTAATACTACCTATATTGGCAATTGTTGTGACATACTTTAATTGTTGTAAGGTCATAATTGGCCTCCTTTTATATATTACACTACTTATACTACTCGATTATAAGTATTTAAGCAATGTTATATATGTGTTACAATGTACTAATAGAATAAAGGAGGAACTATGCTTAAACAAGTCATCGTCGTAGAAGGAAAATCTGATATCCAACGCATTGCCCAAGCTGTAGAGGCTGACTGCATAGCAACTGAAGGTTTTACCCTTAGAAAAGGCGTTATTGATATGATTCGCGTTGCTTATGAAAAGCGTGGCATCATCATATTAACTGATCCAGATACGGCAGGGGAGCGAATTCGTCGCGTATTGACGAAAAAATTCCCTAATGCACAACATGCCTTTGTCCCTCGTGACGAAGCTTTTGCAAATGATGATATTGGCATAGAACAAGCATCTCCTGAATCCATTAGAAAGGCTTTATCTACATTACATGTAGAGTCTTTAGAATCATCCAATGAATTTTCCATGGTGGATTTAGTGCGGTATGGACTTTCAGGTATGCCAGATAGTGCAGCTCGTCGAGCTGCCATCGGTGCAAAATTAGGGATTGGCTACGGAAATGGTAAGCAGTTTTTATATCGGTTAAATCATTACGGTATAACGCGAGATGCTTATGAAGAGGCAGTAAATAGTTTGAAATAGGAGTTAAGATGTTAGAATCAGTAATTGCAAGCCCTGAGGTAGTACATTATATATGTAAACGCTTCGACATTAAAATGAGCAAAAAGCTAGGGCAGAACTTTCTTATTAAACGAGGAATCGTCGATGAAATCGTTCATGCTGCGGAGTTGACGCCTGGTGAACCTGTATTAGAGGTTGGTCCTGGTATTGGTACCTTAACACAAGGTTTAGCACAAAGTGGTGCAGATGTAACGGCTATTGAGCTTGATCGTCGTCTATTAGAAGTATTAGATACAACATTAGCATCTTATGACAATGTACGCATCGTTCATGGTGATGTATTGAAACTAGATGTACCGACTATCATGAACCATAAACCATTTAAGGTGGTTGCTAATTTGCCGTACTATATTACAACGCCAATTATCATGTCGCTATTGGAAAGTAAATTACCAATTGAGCGCCTCGTTGTAATGGTACAAAAGGAAGTTGCTTTGCGCATGGTAGCAAAGCCTGGTACAAAGGATTATGGTGCTTTATCTGTAGCGGTTCAGTATTATACAGAGCCAGATATTGTTCTTGATGTACCGCCTAAATCCTTCTTACCAGCTCCTGCGGTAACAAGTTCTGTCATTCGCTGCGTATTACGTGATAAACCTCCTGTAGATGTCATTGACGAGAAACTATTCTTCCGTGTTGTGAAAGCTGGTTTTGCGCAACGTCGTAAAACATTTTCCAATACCATGAAAACAACGGGCTTATCAAAAGATAGAATCGAAGAGCTATTAGCAAAAGCAAATATCGACGGTCAACGGAGAGGAGAGACCTTTACTCTTCAAGAATTTGCCGACGTAGCTAATGCATGGGCCTCTTTAATTAAATAGTATAATGCCAAAAGAGCTGATTAGATTGAGTGTATATCAATCTAATCAGCTCTTTTTATGGTAATAAGTTTTTTCATAAAAAAAGGACCCGAATGGGTCCTTTTTATTAGTACAAGAAGCCTGCCATTGTTGTAATGAGGAAGGCGTTTGCAAAGTCGATTAAGAATGCACCTACCAAAGAAACTACGAGCCATGCACGAGGGGATGGACCGTGTTTGCCTGCCAAGGATAACATGTTAACCAACGCATTTGGTGTAGCACCTAGACCGAAGCCGATGGCACCAGCGCCAAGCATAACTGCGTCGTAGTTGCGACCAAAGATGAAGTAGATAAGGTATGCAAATACACAGATAAGTGCCATTTGCGCTACTAAGATTGTAATAAGTGGTAATGCAAGATCGATTAATTGAACTAGTTTCAAGCTATTAATAGCCATTGTTACGAATAAGGACAATGCTACGTTAGATACTGCATCAAGTGCAGAATCGTTGATTTTGTAAGCTTTAGTGAAGTCACCAACGTTACGGATTACAGCTGCACAAATCATTGCGCCGATGTATGCAGGTAGTGGCGTAAGTACAGATAAACCAGCACTTACGATAGTACCGATACCTAGTGCAAGACCAATCCACATACAAATAGTTAAAAGATCTTGAGAATTGAATTGTTTGCCGCCGATTTCAACGTGAGCCTCGCTCATGTCGATACCGTCATCTTCAAATAATTCAGGATTTTGGTAAGGTGTTTTTACTTTGTGCATTTTAATAATGCGTTCACCTACAGGAGCACCTAAGACTGTACCAGCAACCATACCGAATGTTGCGGCTGCAACTGCAGCAGATGCTGTACCAGGGATTCCTAACATTTGTTCGTAATATGGACCGAAGGCACCAGCCGTACCAAGACCGCCGATCATGGATACGGAGCCAGCCATGATACCGATGATTGGTTCAATGCCCAACGCTTTAGCAATCATAATGCCTGCAGTATTTTGTACTACAATCCACACTGCACAAGCTAGGAAGAAGAAGATAATGAAAAATGCCGCCTTTTTTGAGGACTTTCAAGGAAGCCATCAAACCGATAGTAGTAAAGAAAGCGAGCATTAAGAATGTTTGTAGAGAGCCTTCAAATGTAATGTTTAAAATCTTGTAATAAGAAAGAATAGCAGTTAAAAATGCAAATGGAAGGGCCCCTACAGCAGGTGCAGGCATACACATTCTTTGTAAGAATTGTGAATGTTTGTTAATCCAAGTACCTATGAACAAGGTAATAACAGCGAGACCTACGGTTTGGATCATGGACAGTTTTAATGTCCATACATTGTTGACTAAGGCTAAGTCAATTAGTGGCATAAAATCACTCCTTTAAAAAAATAAACCTATATTTTATGGTATCATGAATGGTTGAAAAATACTATAGAATATACACTGTATAAAAATCTTATATATTTTCTTTACAACACTCACAACAACATTAAAACCTATACTTATATGTATATAATATGTATATAACTATTTATAATTATATACATAGCATACATGATATGTCAAAAAAAGTAATATCATAAATTACTTACCTACATAATCATATTATATGTATTCGACTTAAATCTGTGATTTTTCCTCCTACATATAAAAATAAACTGGAATATATTTCTTAAATTCATAATTCTATGAAATATATTCCAGTTTTAAATTTCTAAAAGTATTATATAGTCTTATTTTGCTTAGCTTCTTGAATTCATATGGGGCAAATTTGACCCGTATATACATATAAGGGTATAACTAAAATGTATATTCTAATACATAAAATAATTAGAAGTTATAGCGGTTATAGCTGTTATAGCTGTTATAGCTGTTATAGATTGTATTAGCATTGTAGAAAATATATGTATTATAGTTAGTTTAAGCGTTATAGCTCATGATGTAGTTTAGGCGTAGTTAGGAAGGTAACATCTGGATTACGTTCTAGAACCCAGCCCATTTGCCATTCATTGGAGATGAGCACTACCGTGCGATCTCGATTATCTTTTACGATCATCGCATTATCAACACCTTTCAAGGATGCAATATCTACTTCCCCGTCAATCCAGCGAGCTACACTGTATGGCAATGTATGATTTAGTAAATCTACACCATATTCGTTTGAGGCGATATTCTAATACTTCAAATTGAAGCATACCAACGGCGCCAACTACGAAGGAGTCAAGCGCGCCTGGTTGTTCAAAGATTTGAACCGCACCTTCTTGAGCCAATTGAGTCATACCCTTTTGGAATTGTTTACGCTTCATCGTATCTTTTGGAGATACGCGAGCAAAGAATTCCGGTGGGAATACAGGGAAGTCACCGAAGGTTACTTTGTGCTTTTGTGTGCATAGTGTGTCGCCTACGCCCATTGTACCAGCATCAAAAACACCGATAATATCGCCAGGATATGCATCCTCCACGATAGTACGTTCTGTAGCTAAGAATTGTTGAGGTTGAGATAGGCGAATCGTTTTGTTGGATTGTCGATGTAATACGGACATGCCTTTTTCAAATTTACCAGAGCAGATGCGCATGAATACGATACGGTCATGGTGGTTAGGGTCCATATTAGCTTGGATTTTAAATACTAAGGCGGAGAAGTCTTCACTAGTAGGTTGTACTATTTCTTCTACAGCTTGACGTGGAGCAGGGGATGGCGCCAATTCTAAGAATTTCTCCAAGAATGGTTTTACCCCAAAGTTTGTCATAGCTGAGCCAAAGAACATTGGTGTCAATTCTCCGGCACGAACCTTATCAAAGTCAAATGGATCGCCTGCAACGTCAAGCAATTCAATATCATCAAGCAAAGCTTGATATACATCATCGCCTAATAACTCTTTCATGCGAGGATCAGTTAAAGCACCTTTTTCAGAGGCTAGTTTTTCTTGACCATGTGTTTCATCTTTTGCAAAGAGCTCGATAGTTTCATGTTCTCTATCGTATACACCTTTGTACTCGCCATTGATACCAATAGGCCAGTTCATAGGGCATGTACGAATGCCAAGAACATTTTCGATTTCTTCCATCAAGTCAAATGGACTACGACCGAAATGGTCAATTTTGTTTACAAACGTAAAGATAGGAATGCCGCGCTCTTTAGATACGGCAAATAGTTTTTTCGTCTGTGCTTCGACGCCTTTTGCTACGTCAATAAGCATGACAGCGCTATCAGCAGCCATCAATGTACGGTATGTATCTTCGGAGAAGTCCTGGTGACCAGGCGTGTCGAGGATGTTTACGCGACAACCGTCATAGTCAAATTGCAACACGGAACTCGTTACGGAAATACCACGTTGTTTTTCAATTTCCATCCAGTCAGATACAGCGTGTTTTGCGGTTTTACGAGACTTTACGGAACCCGCCAAGTGGATGGCACCACCGTATAGTAGTAATTTTTCTGTTAATGTTGTTTTACCCGCATCCGGGTGAGATATGATAGCAAACGTACGACGACGTTGTACTTCTTCTAAAAATGTCATGGTTCACCTCTATTAGTATGTTTGTATAAGTAGATATATATTACCGTTCTACTTTTACAGTCTATATCGTAAAAATTATACATGATTTTTCTAGTTATGACCACTAAATTGTAGTATAATGAGATTTCATAGAACGGCTTGGGGATTAGCCGTTATCTTCATGTTAAGGAGGGGGGACCATGCGGTTATTTATTGCGGAAAAGCCATCCATGGCTCGCGAAATTAGTAAATGCTTGCCAGAAAATAAAAATATCCAAAAGCGGAATGGCTATTTTATCCAAGGTGATGATGTAGTGACTTGGGTGGTTGGTCACGTATTACATCAAGCAGAACCAGGCGATTACGACGATAAATATATTCGTTGGCGCCCTCAAGATCTGCCGATTGTGCCAGATGAGTGGAAACTACTCGTTACAGATAGCAGTCGCCAACAATTTGAGACGGTAAAAGACCTGATTGGTAAAGCGGATATTATCGTAAATGCAGGTGACCCGGACAGGGAAGGGCAACTTTTAGTTGATGAAGTACTATACTATGTCGGTAATACAAAACCAGTACAGCGAATTCTACTAAATGCGCTCGATGAAAAATCTATTCGTTCTGCTCTTAATGATTTACGAGATAATAAGGACTTTCATAATTTATATCAATCGGCATTGGCAAGAGCTCGTGCAGATTGGCTTATCGGTATGAATTTATCTCGAGCATATACCTTAGCTGAACGTTATAAGGGCAATAAGGTGACATTGCCTATAGGGCGAGTTAAGACCCCTACCTTGGCGCTTGTGGTACGTAGAGAACGAGAGTTAGCTGCTTTTAAGCCAGTAGACTATTTCACTGTAAAAGTTTTGTATAACCATCCTAATGGTGTATTCTGGGCTACATGGCAACCTACAGATGAGCAGAAAGGCTTAGATCCTGATGGTCGTCTCATCAATAAGGCTATAGCTGATGCATTAGTTGAACAGTTGAAAGATGGTCCAGATGGTATTATTAAGGCTGTTACTAAATCTAAGAAGAAAGATGCACAGCGATTACCATTATCCTTGTCATCCTTACAGGTATTGGCAGGTAAAGCATTTTCCTATGATCCGCAAACTGTACTTGATACGGCACAGAAATTATACGAAAAGAAATTGACCACCTATCCTCGTTCAGATTGTGAATATTTACCGCCGAATCAATATGGTGACCGCAATGCGATTCTCAACAATTTACAGAATGCAGGTGACGAGCGGTTAGCACAGTGGGCTAGTGATGCTGACCGCGCTATTAAGAGCCGCGCTTGGAATGAAAAGAAAATTACGGCCCATCATGCTATTATTCCCACTACGGTTGCTTGTAATATAAATAGCTTATCTCGTGAGGAACGAAATATTTACTTCCTCATCAGCCAAGCTTATATTGCTCAGTTTTATGGAGAGCATGTTTATGAGCAAACTAAAATTGTAGTAGAGCAGTGTAAAGAAGAGTTTGTTGCTAATGGTCGTGTTGTTATTGAAACGAAGGATGGAAGACCCTCTATAAACGACAAAAGTCTAAGTCTACAACAGATAATGAGGAACCTGATTTAACGGATGAAAGTGGGCGCAGAATCAGATCCTAAAAAAGAAGTTCCTGAAGAGGCGGATCATTTACCAGCCGTTAAAAAGAACGATACTGTTTTATTTACGGATTCCTCTGTAGAGGCGAAGCAAACAAAGCCACCATCTCGCTTTACGCCGTCTACTTTGTTACAAGCAATGAAGGAAATTCACAAGTTTGTAAAAAACGAAGACTTGAAAAAGCAATTAAAAGCGGTATCTGGTATTGGTACGGAGGCGACTCGCGCTAATATTATTGACGAGCTCATCAGTCGTGGATTTATGAAAACTTCAGGAAAAAAGCAAGTTCTATCGCCGACGGAAACAGGCTATCTTTTAGTAGATGCATTACCTGATGAATTGCTGTATCCCGATGAAACGGCTGTTTGGGAGGAACGATTGGCGCTCATGAGTGAAGGTGAGGATACATTAGATTCTTTCTTGTCTGATCAGATTAAGTTTTTGAAACATTTGATTGATAAACTGGGCTTTGATAAACAAGGTAGTCCTGGTCAAATGATGCCAAATGTAGTTCGCACGATAACGAATCAAAATCGCAAACGCCCAATGGATAATACTGACGTTGATGTATGTTTCCTTTGCCTGTTTGTCCGAAGTGTAATAAGGGCCATTTACAACAGCGAAATGGTAAATTTGGCGCCTTTTTAGGCTGTACCAATTATCCTGTATGTAAGCATACGCAACCTGTTGAAGGTGTGAATCTTAATAGTGAAAATAATATTGAAATATCTGATGACGATAAACAATATAAATGTCCGCGATGTAAGCAAGGTTATTTTGTAAAGCAAGAGATGAGAGGTCGAGTAAACTGGATTTGTAGTAATCGATCTCAATGTAAAACTCAGTGCTCCGATGTAGATGGAGTACCAAGTATTTACGTGAATAAGTAAATATTAATCTATTATAGTTAAATATATATATAATATATAGAAACTACTAATGTAGTTTGATAATTAAAAGACGCGTACAGCTATGCTGTGCGCGTCTTTTGGTTGATATATTCTTTGAAGAGAAATAATATCTTCATTTACTAAATAATCAATATAAATGTTGTATTATCTACGTTTGCCACGACGTCCTGTTTGAGACGTAGATGTGCGGCGTTGGCGTGTGTTGGAACCCTTATGACCACGTGCTTTGTGGGCCTTAGCCTTAGTAGCTTGGTAAGAGCTACTTACTTTAGGTTTACCTGTTGCTTTTGCACGTTTTGGTGCAGCACTTGCGTTACCCTTAGTTTTGATTTGACCATCTTTAGTGTATTTAGTAAGCGTTGCTTGAATGGCACGCTCGATGCGTCGCTAACCAAGATTCATCTTGTGGTGTTGCAAAGGTTACGGCCACACCAGAATTACCAGCGCGACCAGTACGGCCAATACGATGGATGTAGTAATCTACATCGCGAGGTACATCGTAGTTATATACATGAGTAATACCTTCAATATCGATACCACGAGCTGCAATATCTGTAGCAACTAAGATTTGTGTTTTCGCTTTAGCAAAGTCTCGCAAAATTTGAGTGCGACGGCCTTGTGTTAAGTCGCCGTGCATTTCTGCTATGTTAAGACCAGCTGCAGTTAATTCATAGGATAAACGAACGGCACCTTCTCGTTTATTACAGAAAACGATGGCTAAGAATGGATTATCTTCTTCGATCATTTTGATGAGACGTTCTGTTTTCTCTTCAGGGTTCATCATATACACTCGTTGATCAATCGATTCAAGAGTAACATGTTTACCTTCAGCTGTAACAGAAACTGGTTTAGACATATATGCCTTTGCAAGGTTACGAATTTTGTCTGGAATCGTTGCAGAGAATAGTAATAGTTGTCTATTTCGCATCTGTTTGACTGATGAGACTTTCAATATCAGGCAAGAAACCCATATGAAGCATTTGGTCTGCTTCGTCTAGTACAACACGGCGAATACAATCTAAATGTAAAGAACCTCGTTTCGCGTGATCTAGTAGGCGACCTGGTGTACCTAAAATCACTTGTGGACGACGACCTAGTTGTTGTAATTGGGCTTCAATTGTTTTACCGCCGATAAGAGGTAGGATATCTACGTTTAGAATAGCTCCAATTTCTTTCGCCTCATCTGCGATTTGTTTTATAAGTTCACGTGTAGGTGCAATGATAAGCACTTGTTCTTGATGTACATCTGTATGTACACGCTGAAGAATAGGCAATAAGAAGGCAAGAGTCTTGCCTGTGCCTGTTTGAGCTTTTGCTATAACATCATTCCCTTTAAATACCACAGGAATGGATTGTTCTTGGATTGGCGTGGGCTCCTTGATACCTTGTTTTTGTAGGGCTTGGATAAGCTCATCGCAAACGCCTAAAGTTTTAAAAGATTTCATGGATAGTCCTTTCTATAATACATATTATATTAATTATACCTTATGCACATAGCAGGGGCAAATAAATCGAATTGTTATCCTTGGCAGTATTATTAGCGGGGAACCATAGATGAATTTTTAAATAAAATAGGTGTGAAATTATATTAAAATCACAACTAATTGATAATAAATTGAAAAAAATAACGATGTAAATAAAGGTTTATGAGAATGAAAAAAATATAAAAATATAAATGTTTAAAATAAAATTCAAAGAGATAAATGAGAATGATTAAGTTATCAGTAATGATAATCTTAGTAATATTTCTTATTTTTGTGTTTGTACTATGAATTAATAATGGATAGATAAATGCTATACCCAGTGGGGTTATCTTGAATCATAATAAAATAATATTCATAGTTAATATGAGAAAAAAATATACATATGAGATAGAAAATAACCTTAAATTGATAATAATTGTTGAAATTAATGTTTGATTTGGTATAATAGTTTAAGATATTAATACGCATTCTTATTTGGTGTGGTTAATATGAGGTTGTTAGGTACAAAAAATAAATAGGAGGTGTAATATGGCTATCAAAAAATTGAAAGACATGAAGCCAGGTGAGTCTGGTCTTATTGTTGCTCTACATGGCAGTGGCAATGTTAAACATCGTCTGATTGACATGGGCCTTGTTAAAGGTACAAAAATTCATGTTATGAAGTTTGCCCCTTTGGGTGATCCAGTAGAAGTTAAAGTTAAAAACTTTGAATTAGCACTTCGTACAAGTGAAGCTGGCATGATTGATGTAGAGGTATAATAGGAGGTCTATATGGCAGAAAATAGGCAAATTCGTATTGCCTTAGCAGGTAACCCTAACTGTGGTAAAACTACAATGTTTAACAATATCACAGGGGCGAAGCAACACGTTGGTAACTATGCCGGCGTTACGGTAGAAAAGAAAGAAGGCCATGCTAATTTTAATGGTCGTGATTTATTATTTATTGACTTACCAGGTACGTATAGTTTAACAGCACGTTCATTGGATGAGTTAGTAGCTCGAAATGTAATCGTAAACGATAATCCAGATGTAATCGTAAACGTTCTTGATGCATCTAACTTAGAACGTAACTTGTATTTAGCGGCACAACTGTTGGAACTTGAAAAGCCAATGGTTATTGCTCTAAACATGTCTGACGTTGCTGAAGAAATGGGCATCAAATACGACTTTAAAAAAATGGCTGAATTAACAGGCGCTACAATCGTTAGTACAGTAGGTCGTACAAACATTGGTACAAAAGAGTTGTTAGAAGCAACAATTAGCGTAGCTGCTTCTCAAAAAGCGCCTGGTGTAACAGTTAATTATGGTGATTTATTAGAAGGCAAAATTGCTGAACTAGTAGCAGCACTTGAAGAAGCTGGTACAGTAACGTATCCACTACGTTGGATCGCTATTAAATTATTAGAAAACGATCCAGATGTGGTGGAAAAAGTTAAAGGCTTTGCGAATACAGAGGCAGTTTTACAAAAGGCAGCTGCTATCCGTGAAGAAATCAAAGATCAAGTTGATCTTGATATAGTATTCCAAGAATATCGTCATCGTTATGCTGTTGAAGTATATAACCAATCTTTAACACAAGCTCCAAAAGAAATAGAAACACGCTCCGATCGTTATGATAAAATCTTAACACACCGTATTTGGGGCTTACCAATCTTCATGATTGTTATGTACCTATTGTTTGCGTTCGTAAACATCGTAGGTGGTATTCCTCAAGGTTGGATTGAAGATGGCTTTGCTGCATTACAAGCTTATGCAGTTCAGACTATTCCAGAAGGTCAATTACAGTCCCTTGTATCTGACGGTATTATCGCCGGTGTAGGTGCCGTACTTTCCTTCTTACCATTGATTCTATTGCTATTCCTTGGTATTTCCTTCTTGGAAGATACTGGTTATATGGCCCGTGCAGCCTTCGTTATCGACCGCGTAATGCGCGCTTGTGGTTTGCATGGTAAATCCTTTATTCCTTTATTATTAGGCTTTGGCTGTTCCGTACCATCCGTAATGGGCGCTCGCATCCTTGATAACTATAAGGATCGAATGGTTACAATTTTGATTACACCATTCATGAGCTGTTCTGCTCGTTTACCTGTATACATCTTATTTGCTAATGCGTTCTTCCCAAATGGATGGGATAGTACATTAGTTGTATTCTCTGTATACTTCTTAGGTATTATCTTTGGTGTTATCTTTGCGAAAATCTTCCGTAAATTCATTTTCTCTGGTGAGGCTGAACCATTTGTAATGGAATTACCTCCTTACCACTTGCCTACATTGAAAGCAACTTGGTTACATATGTATGAACGTGCTAAATTGTACATTATTAAAGCCGGTACTTTCATCATGGCAGCATCCATCTTGATTTGGTTTATCACTGCATACCCTATGGATGTAGAATACTCCAAAGATTACGATGCAATGAAAGAACAAGTTGCTCAAGCGTACGAAGTAAAAGATGCAGCTACATTAGCACAATTTGGCATTACTGCAGATGACCAAAAAGAAGCAGTAGATAAAATTGTTGAAGATATGAAATCTACTGTACAAGATGCTACTGATGCTGCTAAGCAAGCAGGAGAAGATGAACCTGAAGTAGCCGTAGAAGCTGATTCTGCAGCGCCTGAATTATTCAATGATATTAAAGATAAATAAAGACTTGTTCCCAGCAGCATGGGCAATGTATAAAAACAGTGCTAACTTAGATGCTGAAAATGACAAACTTGGTAAAGAACAAGCTGCGGAAAAAATTGAACAATCCTATGCAGCATCCTTTGGTAAAGCCATCAACCCAGTGCTAGAACCATTGGGGTTTGATTGGAAAATGGGCCTATCATTAGTAGCTGGTTTAGCGGCTAAAGAGGTTGTTATCTCTACATTAGGTACTATTTACGCTGTTGGTGGCGATGATCAAAATCCAGCACCGTTGACTGAGTACCTACAAAATGACCCTCATTTCACACCGTTAATTGGTTTGACAATGATGTTGTTTATCTTAATTTACCCACCTTGTTTGGCAACATTAGCTGTTATTAAACGTGAAACAGGTTCTTGGAAATGGGTTGCTTTCATGTTCTTCTATGAAAACGCATTTGCTTGGACTGCTTGTTTCATCTTCTACAATGTGGGCCGTGCATTAGGTTTCTAATTCGTGAGTCGTTAAATACAGTATTTTAGCCACTTTATAGGTAGTTAAATCAAACTGCATTGAAGAATTGCGATTTAGTTATAGTTAATTTAAAAAAAATACTTGCTAATTATCAATATTCGTGGTTAAATGATAATGAGAAAAGGGGAATATCCTTTAGATATTGCTTTTATCTTATTTATCACTAAGACAGATATTGTGATTTAGTTGATATTGAGAAAGAGGCAAAATAATGGATAATCTTATTATAGGACTCATAGTTGTTCTAGCTCTAGCTTATATTGGTTCTAAAATGTTTAAACAAGTAGGCGGTAAAGGTGGCTGTGGCTGTGGCGACGGTGGATCTGACTCCGGTAAATCATCTGGCTGTGGTGGAAACTGCAGTTGTGACGGTTCCAATAAAGCATTAGGCATTAAACGTGCTGATAAGTAATCAGAACAACACTCAAGTTTTTGGAAGAGAAGAGGAGTCTCTATAATGGCTTCTCTTTTCAAATATAGTATTTAAATTTTTTATCATATTTAGTAGAAAGGAATGTTATCATGTTCAACATCGATCAAAAAAATCTTAAAAACGCTAACTTATTCGCAGCAGGTCTTGCATTGGGTACTGTAGGTCTTAAAGTGTTAACTTCTAAAGACGCTAAAAAAGTATATGCTGGTATCGTAGCAGCTGGCCTTCGCGCTAAAGAAACTGTATTAGAAACAGCTGAAAAAGTACAAGCATCCGCATCTGATGTATTGGCAGAAGCTCAAGAAATCAACGAAGCACGCAACGAAGAAATCTTTGAAGAAAACAAATAATTAGAGGATTGCACATATGTTACAATTTTCTGTAGTAAAAAAACTCAGAAATCGCTTGCATGTTAAGGTAACTGGTCATCATTTTACAGAGGCTGAAGCCGCTTTTGTAGAGGATACATTACTCCTTAATGATGCAATTGTAGATGTAACCTTCTACACTCGTAGCAGTCAAATCGCCATTAAACATACTGGCGATGTTGATGCTGTGCGTGAAGCAGTGCTAGGTCTACGCGATTTAGATTTGTCCGAAGCACCTGCTTTGAACGAATATTCTCCACGCTTGGTAAATAAAAAATACCGTGAAATGATGATCAACCGCACTGCAGTTTACTTAGGTAAAAAAGCCGTGTTGCCTGCACCAATTGCAGCTGCATGGGCATGGTTTGATGGTATTAAATTTATCGGCAAAGCCATTAAAACATTGTGGCAACGTAAGTTAACTGTCGAAGTACTTGATGGTGTAGCTATTGGTGCCGCTTTACTTCAAAAAGACTACCCTACAGCTGGCGCTGTTATGTACCTATTGGGTATTGGGGATATTTTGGAAGAATGGACTCACCGTAAATCTGTATTAAATCTTGCTCAAAGCATGTCTTTGAATGTAGATAAAGTATGGGTATTAGTTGACGATATCGAAGTGAGCAAGCCAGTTAACGAAGTTGTAGCAGGCGATCAAATTATCATTCGTCAAGGCGAAGTGATTCCATTGGATGGCGTCGTTATCGATGGTGTTGTTCTTGTTAATGAAAGCTCCATGACTGGTGAACCAGAAGCGGTTCGCCGCGATAAAGATAGTTCTGTATATGCAGGTACTGTTGTAGAAGACGGTAAAGCTATTGTAGAAGTACGTAGTACATCCAAAACATCTCGTTACGAAAAAATCGTTAACCTTATTGAAGAGTCTGAACAAATGAAATCTGGTATGGAACAACAAGCATACCGCATGGCAGATAAATTAGTTCCAATTAGCTTTATTGGTGCTGGTTTAACATATTTGTTGACTCGAAATGTAATGAAAGCATTGTCTTTCGTTATGGTTGACTTCTCTTGTGCTCTAAAATTATCTATTCCATTGTCAGTACTTTCCGCTATGCAAGAAGCATCTAAACGCGGTATCACTGTTAAAGGTGGTAAGTTCTTAGAACAAATTGCACAAGCAGATATGATTGTGTTCGATAAAACTGGTACTCTTACAAAGCAGAACCTGAGTTTGAACAAATCATCCCGTTCAACGGTCATGATGCAGATGAAATGTTGAAATTAGCTGCATGTATTGAGGAACATTTCCCTCACTCCATGGCAAAAGCAATTGTACGCGCTGCTAAGGATCATGACTTGCCTCACAAGGAAATGCACTCCGATGTAGAATACGTTGTAGCTCATGGTATTGCATCTAAAGTCGGTCGCTACCGTGTACGCATTGGTAGTGCTCACTACATCTTTGATGATGAAAAGACAAAAATTCCTGCAGATGAACAAGAAAAATTCAACAATTTACCAAATTCATCTTCCCATATTTACCTCGCTATTGGGGGTACATTAGCAGCGGTTATTTGTATTAAAGACCCTGTTCGAGAGGAAGCAAAACAAGTTATAGCTGATTTACACACTTTGGGTATTAAAAAGATTGTCATGATGACTGGTGACTCCAAACGTAATGCACAACGTGTAGCTGACGAACTCGGTATTGATGAATTACATGCTGAAGTATTGCCAGAAGATAAAGCAGCTTATGTAAAGCAAGCTAAAGCTGAAGGCTATACTGTTATGATGGTAGGGGATGGTATTAATGACTCCCCAGCAATTTCTGAAGCACATGTTGGTATCGCTATGAATGAAGGCGCTCCAATTGCTCAAAAGATTGCGAACGTTACTATTTCTTCCGATAACTTACAAGCTCTTGTAGATTTACGCCGCATTTCTATGGCATTGATGAAACGCATCAAAGCAAATTACAATGGTATCGTTGGTTTCAATGGTGCTCTTGTAGGTGGTGGTGTACTCGGTATTATGCCGCCAAGCCAAACAGCATGGTTGCATAATCTATTCACATTGGGTATCGGCTTAGAAAGCATGACTCCATTGTTGAAGAAAGAAGAACAAAAGGAAACTGTTCCTACAATTGATGTAACAGCTGATTCTGTAGTAGCTTAATTAAAGACCTCCATACTTGGTAAGTATTTACCTGTGTGGAGGTTTTTCTTTTTTGATGACATTTATCCTTGATTATTGTAAAATACAAAGAGATTACATATCATAGGAGATCTATATGAACATTTTGATAGATATTTGTAAACGATCTTTTTATTTGAATCTATTTATCGTGGTAATTCCGATTATTGCGTATATGATTCATAATGGATCGAGTGCGACAGTAGCATTAGTATGGTATTTGTTGTTATCCCTATTTATGCCTTGGGCGTATTTATCGTTTAAAGACAGTACCTTTGGTGATGGTAAATCTATAAGCCGTATTGCTTACATAGTGAGTTGGATTGCCATTCATGGCATTGCATACAAAGGCATTTTCCTAGGTGTAGATTTATCTATGTTGTGGGGCTGGCCAACTGTAGGCAGAGATGTGGCTTTTTTAGTGTCTATGTATATTGGTGTCACAATTAGTCTAATTGTTGCTTACGGTTTAACTCGATTAGTGGGAGGCCGTAATGAATAAAAGTTTTTGGCAATTTACCTTTGTTTGCGCCCTCTTTGTTAGTGCCGTTACAACAGTACTGTCATTAAGTGGCGCCTTATCATTGCCAGTATTAGTATTTCCCGTATTATCGCTGGTGATACCATTTATGGTGCGCCGGCTAAAGAATGCTAAATTTAATGATGACTTGCCGTTGCATATGGGCTATCATACATACAGCTGGGCGTGGTGGACTGTATTTTCTTTTCTTCACACGCCGTTTAGCTTTAATGTAGACAATGGTATAACTAAAGCATTACTACTATTTGTAGTGTACTTTATTGTTCAAGTTCTTATTGAACTATGCGGTTTACTAGGAACAAAGTTTTTCAACCGTACCCACCATTGGGGTATGATCGATGAAGCCCTCGATATAATTGGTTATATTATACCGATTCCGTTCTTGTATATCGGTTCCATTCTACATATTGATTTACAAGATCCCATGGTATATTTTATGTATGCATCATCAATGAATGTAAATATATTATTTGCTGAGCTTGTTTTGTTGCTAGTATCTTTATTGGTATTTGTATTTTACTTATATCCTCGTGATTTAGCATATAAAGGTGTGCGTTTATTGCGCATTGTTATTACTGCAGCTATGTGGCTTGCTATGAATGCTCATATATTATATGGTGGCTACATTCCTGAATTTATTTTATCTTTAGTTCCCACCGTTTTCCCAACGTACCAAGGTAATCCGCTTATATTTATAACGCCAGCTCTTTTAGAGGCTGGTATGATAGGTGTGGCTGTAATTATTGGTGCATTGGTAGAGCGTGGTATTATTTCACGACGCCGTGAAAGTATTTAATTTCTAGTTTCGACTTATATCCAGCATGGAATGAGAGCGAAGGAGGATTTATGAACAACAATGAACGTCTAGTGGATGATAACTCAACTGTATCAATCCAAGATAATGAAAAGGAAAGTCCTATGGAGATCCCAAAAGCTGAAAAACAAAAGAAAAGTAGTATTACTATTCGTGAACTTACCATTATCGGTTTATTGGCCGGCATTACGATTGCTTTAGGCTTATCTGGCTATGGTATCATCCCATTGGGACCACTCAATGTAACAACACTACATGTACCAACATTGATTGGTGCCATTGTAGAAGGTCCTAAGGTAGGTGGCTTTGTAGGCTTTTATATTTTTGGTTGCTATAGTTTGTGGCAAAATATTACAGCGCCTAATATCTTATCTCCACTATTTATCAATCCCGATCATTTCCGTGTTGCCTCGTGTATTGTTCCCAATCTTAGCATATTTAGTATATCTAGTATTGTGGAAAGTGCCTCAAGGCCCACGTATTATCGTTACCGCATTTATGGGCACAATCTTCCATACAATCATGGTTATGGGCTTAATCTTCTTGCTTACGCAGATATGTTTGCTCTTAAAATGAACCTTAGCCCAGATCAAGTGTTAGGATCTATTCTTTTCTTATCTGCTACACATGGTATTCCAGAGGCTGTTTTTGCGGCTGTTATCGTTACACCAGTTGCCATGGCATTGCGTAAAGTATTGCGTAAGGATAAGCCTAAGAAAACTAAAGGTGAAGATGTAACTGTAACAGAAGCTAAAGAACCTGAATTAGCTGGAACTACTGTAGTAGAAACTAAAGAAGCTAACGCCGAAGAAGAAAACTTAACGAAATAAGTATTTTACAGGCTTTTTATAAATATGATAAAATAAATATCATTCGATAAGTATTGAGGAGGATAACCATGGCTAAACGCATTCGTACTATCAACACTGAATCCTTACAAAAAACTGCTAAAACTGGCGGTTGTGGGGAATGTCAAACATCTTGCCAATCCGCTTGCAAAACAAGCTGCACAGTTGGTAACCAAGTTTGCAAACAAAAATAATAAAGAGGCTCGCTTAGCGGGCCTTTTTTATTTATGTTTATAATACATACCTTGTATGGTATATCTTTATGACTCTTTTCATAACCTTTACGTTAGAAATGTGGTACAATTATCTAGAAAGTTCTATATACTAGAACTTTTACCATACATATCAATTGGAGGTACCATGTTAGAATTAAAACCAATGATCCATAAGTTTCGGATGAAGGATAATTACTACTGCTTAGATGTAAATAGCGGTATTATTCACGTTATCGACGAACTCATCGATAGAGTTCTTGACATATATGATGGCACCAATCGCGATGCGGTACATGCTGTGTTAGATGCTAAAGAAGATGCAGTAGAACTCGATGAGATTATGGACGAGTTAGATGAGCTCATTAAAGCAGAACAATTATTTGCTCCAATGAGTACAGAATTTAAACTTGTAGTAGGTGAAAAGCCTATAGTTAAGGCTTTATGTCTTAATATTGCTCATGATTGTAACTTAGCATGTAAATACTGCTTTGCTAGCCAAGGTGATTACGGCGGTGTAAAACGTGAGTTAATGAGTTTTGATGTAGCAAAACGGGCGGTAGATTTTCTCATTAAAATGAGTGGTCCTCGTCAACATTGTGAAATAGACTTCTTTGGTGGAGAACCGCTATTGAACTGGGATGTTGTTAAACAAACCGTTGAATACATTGAGTCCATTCAAGAACAGCACAATAAAATCTTTAAGCTTACATTAACTACGAACGGTATGCTTTTAACACAAGATAAAATTGACTATGTAAACGAGCATAAGTTGAGTCTTGTATTATCCTTGGACGGTCGTGAATCCGTGCATAATGCAATGCGACCAGTAGCAGGTAGTGGTGCCGAGTCTTATAAATATATTGCGAAAAACCTTATCAATGCCGTAAAACAACGTCATGGTTTAGAATACTATGTGCGTGGTACATATACGCATAAAAACTTAGACTTTACTAAAGATGTTATGGCTATGTCTGATCTTGGCTTTGAACATTTGTCCATGGAGCCTGTTGTAGGTGAAGAAGGGGACTATGTTCTTCGTGAAGAAGATTGGCCAGCACTTGAAAAAGAATATGAAAAATTGGCAGATATCTATTTGGAACGTCAATTAGAAGGTTGGGGTGAGAAGTTTAACTTCTTCCACTTCCGTATGGATTTGTACCGCGGTCCATGTATGGCAAAACGTCTTCGTGGTTGTGGTGCTGGTCATGAATATATGGCAATTGTTCCAAATGGTGATATTTACCCATGTCATCAATTCGTTGGTAAAGACGGTTTCGTAATTGGTAATGTGTATGAGGGCTTGCAAAATACAGAAATCCCTAAAGATTTCCGTAACACCCATGTATTCTCAAAACCAACATGTGCTGAATGTTGGGCTAAATTCTTCTGTTCTGGTGGTTGTCATGCTAATAATATTACATTAGGTGGCGACTTAGAAACTCCGTATGAATTTGGTTGTCGTCTACAAAGAAACGTATTGAATGTGCCATCATGATCCAAGCTGAGTTGGAACAAGCGGGTATCGATGGTAGTATTCCTGTCGCTTTAGGTTAATTATCAATTATTCTCCGAGTATAGTAGGAGTTCATATGAAAGAAAATAGTAATCAAACTATAGAACGCTGGGGAATTCGCTATACCGGTATAGTTCAAGGGGTCGGATTCCGGCCCCTTGTTTCTATGTGTGCCCATTCTCTAGGATTAACTGGTATTGTATATAATGATAGCCGTGGTGTATATGTTGAAATACAAGGTCCTCTAGGAGCATTACAACTATTTTTAGATGCTATTCAAGCAGAGCAACCTCGTTTATGTCGTATCACTAGTCAAACCGTGCAGCCTCTTACTATAAAAGATGAGGAAACTACATTTTCCGTTGAACCATCTCCATTAGGAGAAGATGTTAGTACGTTTATCAGTGCAGACACGGCTCCTTGTGAAGATTGTCTTAAAGAGTTACAACATGATAAGCGAAGACAGGAATATTCTTTTATCAATTGCACAAATTGTGGACCACGATATACGATAATCAAATCGTTGCCCTATGACCGGGAACGAACGACGATGAACGAGTTTCCCATGTGTGAAGCTTGTCTAGCTGAGTATGAAGATATAGAGGGGCGTCGGTATAGAGCTGAACCAAATGCATGCTCTCATTGTGGTCCTCGTTATACTTTATACAAGCCAAATCGCACGGCTGTAGATACGGTAAATGTATGGAATACAACGCGTGAATTGATCAATGAAGGTAGTATAATCGCTATAAAAGGGGTAGGTGGCTATCATCTTGTATGCGATGCGCGAAATGACGCGGTTGTACAACGCTTACGCAAGCGTAAGAATAGGCCTCATAAGCCATTAGCTATTATGGTTGGTTCATTAGATACAGCTATAGAGTTAGTTCAAATTAGCGATGTAGAACTAGATGTATTGACGGGGATGGAACGTCCAATTGTGCTATTAGAAAGAAATCACAATAGCTCTGTCCGTTTAAGTTCTCACGTAGCGCCTGATAATCATATGCTAGGCGTAATGTTGCCGTATACACCGATGCACGAGGTATTATTACCCTCTGATGCAGCCTGGGTTATGACTAGTGGTAACAGAAGCGGTGATCCCGTATTATATAACGATGACCAAGCGTTTAATGAGCTAGGTGAGGTAGCAGATTATTTTCTCGTTCATAATCGTGAAATCTACGCACCTCTTGATGATTCTGTAGTGATGGTTATCAATAATAAACCACGCTTTATTCGTCGCAGTCGTGGCTACGTACCTGAGCCGATTCATTGTGAAAGCATAGAGGCGACACCGATACTGGCTATGGGCAGTGATTTAAAAAACGCTTTTGCCCTCAATAAAGGAAATGAAATTTTAATAGGACCTCATATTGGTGACCTAGAAAATGCATCTACCCATGAAACGCTAGAGTGGACGATTAATCGCTATGAAAATTTATTTTCCATAAAGCCTAACAGAATCATTGTAGATAGTCATCCCCAATTTTTCTCCTCTCATTTAGGGGAACATATTGGTGAAAGCTCACAAATACCAGTTGTGACTATTCAGCATCATCATGCACATATAGCCTCTGTTATGGCTGAACACAATTTGATAGGCCCTGTACTAGGCATTGCTATGGATGGTACAGGCTATGGTCCCGATGGAACAATATGGGGAGGAGAGTTTCTTCTCTGTAAAGGCAATCAATATCAACGATTAGCTCATATTCATGAGGCGCCTTTACCAGGTGGGGAAAAAGCTGTCTCTGAACCTTGGCGTCAAGCCTTGTGGTACATACGTAATTATTATGGAAATGATATTCCTTATGCTTACCAAACATGGATGGAAAATCTTCCGAAAGGTTGGAAAATTCTAGATAAAGCATTGCAATCTAAAATGCCCATGATACAAGCAACTAGTTGTGGTCGTTTATTTGATGCTGTAGGATCTCTCTTAGGGCTAGGTATGATACATACATATGATGCACAAATTACCATTGCCTTAGAAGCCTTATGCGGCGAAGAAAAAGGTTCTTTACTTGACTATAATTATGATGGGAAAGTTCTAGACTTTACACCTACTGTACAAGCCATTATGGATGGCGTTGTACAAGGTAAATCGCTTCCTCATCTAGCTGCATCTTTCCATAAAACGATTGCTATTGCAGTTTGTGAAACTGCAGCCGATTTAATGGAACGTTATAAAATTAGCGATGCTGCTATATCAGGCGGCGTATTTCAGAACCGTAAATTAGTAGAGTTGATCTATCGTGCATGGCATGTAGGCAATTTATATATGAATGAAGCTGTACCAGCTAATGATGGAGGACTTGCTTTAGGCCAATTATGGCTTGGGAGTCAAGCCCGATAGTTAGGCTGAGCTACTTGTAGCGGCTATCACTAAATAATGATTGTAATTGTGATACAATTATATTAAATATATTTATATATTCTAAGGAAGGTTTTTTGAAAAGCTTCTGATTAAAGTGAATTTTTTACTAAATAAACGAGTGTTATTAGAAATAAAGATAAGGAGATAGTATGTGCTTAGCTGTACCAGCTCAATTAATTGCTGTGAATGATGCTATTGGCACTGTTGAATTGACGGGTGCTACACGAGACTGTAGCTTGCTCCTCGTACCAGAAGCAAAGGTAGGGGACTGGCTATTAGTTCATGCAGGTTTTGCAGTACAAATTGTTGATGAAGAAGAGGCTCAAAAAACATTAGAGGCCTTTAAGGAGTTAGAAGAACTTGAAGAAGCTTACTTTGCAGGAAAAGCAGAACACAGCTGATGCATTGTTAAAACGTATCAATGCACTTCATGAGCCCGGCGAAACTGTGCGGCTTATGGAGGTGTGTGGCACACATACAGTGTCGATTTTTCGAGAAGGTCTTCGTCAACTATTGCCAAGTGGCATTGAACTTGTTAGTGGACCAGGATGTCCTGTATGTGTTACAGATCAAACATATATGGATAAGGCATTAGCCTATGCAGAACGTGAGGATACTATTATTGCTACCTTTGGGGACATGTTAAAGGTTCCTGGTAGTTATAGCAGCCTCAGTGAAGCTCAAGCTAAGGGGGCTCATATCCATGTAATCTATACACCTTTAGAGGTGATAGAACTAAGTAAAAAATATCCAGAAAAGAAAATCGTCTTTTTAGCTATTGGCTTTGAAACGACGATAGCAGTCATTTGTGCTACTGTGAAAGCTGTTCACGAGGCGGGGCTGAAGAATGTTTTCTTCCTCGTATCTCATAAATTAGTACCACCTGCTTTGCGGGCTTTATTAGATAGACAAGAAGGCCATATTGACGGCTTTATTTTGCCCGGTCATGTAAGTGTTATTATTGGTGAAGAACCATATGGTTTCCTACCTGAAGAATATGGTATTCCCTCTTGTATCGCTGGCTTTGACGGCTTAGAAATTCTGTCTGCTATTGCTAATATTTTAGAGCAACGAAAAACTGGTAATATTGTTGTGGGTAATACGTACCATTCTGTAGTTATGCAGAAGGGGAATCCTGTGGCTCAAGCTATGATGAAGGAAGTATACGACATATGTGATGATGCATGGCGTGGTATTGGTATTATTCCAAATTCTGGCTTAGCTTTAAAAGATGAGTATGCCGCTTATGATGCGGAGCGTGCGCTACCCATTGAGCTAGAAAAACCATCCCTTGATCCAAAAGGTTGCCAATGTGGACGAGTTTTGCAAGGCCTTATTAAACCAAGTGAATGTCCATTATTTGGTAAAAGTTGTACTTCGGATCATCCCGTAGGGGCTTGTATGGTCTCTGTAGAAGGTAGTTGTGCTGCTTGGTATAAATATGGATATTCCAGTGGTGGATCGACGTGGGAGGATTAATATGGAACGAGTTCGCTTAGTCCATGGTAATGGCGGTCGATTCAGTCATGAATTGACAGAGCGTTTTATTTTGAAATATTTTACTAATGATTTATTGGCCCCTTTACACGATGGGGCTCAATTTCCTGTTACAGCAGGGCGCATGGCATTCTCTACGGACTCATATGTAGTACAACCAGCATTTTTCCCTGGTGGAAATATTGGTAAACTCGCAGTATGTGGTACCGTTAATGATCTTGCCATGAATGGGGCAGTTCCACAATATTTAAGCTGTGGCCTCATTTTGGAGGAAGGTCTTGCCTTTGAGGAATTAGATGAAATTCTTCGTACCATGGCAGAAATGGCTACGGCTGCAAATATACAAATCGTTACTGGTGACACAAAGGTTGTAAAAAAAGGTGAAGTCGATAAGATCTATATTAATACTGCTGGTATTGGTATGATTCCAGACGGGATAGATATTGGACCGCATCGCGTAAAAGCGGGCATGGATATTATCTTATCTGGTGCTATTGGAGATCACTCCATTGCCGTTATGGGACAACGATTTGGTTTAGATTTATCTGATTCGTTAAAAACAGATTGTGCTCCTTTAAATAAGATGGTTCATGCTGTGCTTGATAAAGTAGGATCTCAAGTTGCCTTGTTGAGAGATCCTACAAGGGGTGGCTTGGGCACTGTGTTAAAAGAAATCGCAGATCAAAGTCAAGTGGGTATTAAGGTTGAAGAAACGGCGATTCCCATTCACGATGAAGTACAGTCTGTTTGTGATATTCTAGGCTATGATCCACTATATTTAGCGAATGAAGGTAAAGTCGTTTTAGTAGTTGAACCAGAGGTTACCGACCAAGTTCTTCAAGTTTTACATGGATTTGAAGAAGGAAAAGAAGCAGTTCTCATTGGTAAAACCTTAGATAAAAATATTGGTAAAGTAGGATTGCAAACAGCTATTGGCGGTGTTCGTCTAGTCGATTTATTAGGTGAGGATCAAGTACCACGTATTTGTTAGCTCTATAACTAGAAATAATAATTTAATTAATATATATAATTTCTTTCTTTTTTGTGATTTTTGATGCTTTTTAAGCATTAGTTCTATTAGATATTGACAGTATCATGCCGTGATGATAGCATTAAATTAAGTTGTATAAAATTCACTACTCGTTCATCGTGTTTTTATACAATATTGGTATCTTTATGTGTAAGTTCTTATACTTTCACTAGAATCTATGTATAGAATTTGTTAAAATATAAGTATCTACAGGAGGCTTATTATGAAAAAGAAAATTATTACAGCTGTTCTAGGGATTTGTTTAACTACAACTGCATTTGGTGGCATCTTGACTACTCAAGCTGGCGGCTTAAGCAGTATTCTTGGCGGTGCAGCTAAAATTGGCGGCATCGGTATTGTTATTAACAAATTCGGTCCTCAAATTGACTCTTTCTTAAATAAATTATTGAAACAAAATAACTTAAGCACAGAATATACAACTCAAAGTAGTACCTATTATTAGTATCGGTACAAAAGGTTATATCGGTGCTGCTCAAGTTACTGGTCCTGCTTCTAGTATTGAAGAAGTTAAAGCGGTTGCTCAAATAGAAGGTAGCTTTAACGGCATGGTTCGTGTTAAAGGTTTAGTACCTGTTGATAGCACAAACCCAGTTGGTGCATCTCGTGTACAAGGCGTAGGTGTATCTGCGATTATTGATTTGAAAATTTAATGGCCACTGAGCATATAAAATAGTAGACTCAGGGAATAAGCACGGTCTTAGGCCCGTGCTTATTCTGTTGTATAACAGTTATACATTAGATACGTTGTGGAGGAATTTATGAAGAAGCAAGTACTTACACTTTTAATGGCATCCCTAATTTCAGGCACTGCATTTGCTGCTCCTGGTACAGTAACAGAGAAAACACATGTTTGGAAACTACTGTATATGGTTCTGTACAAGATGGTGCCGTAGTGGACCGCATTAATCAACTTGACGAAACCGTGTATGGTATTGGTTTCAGTGGAAACTCTGCGACATTGAGTAAACGTGTTGATACACTCTATAACTCCGTAGAAGGTAGTGGTACAAATATTTCTTTGCGTGAAGAAATGGACGCATTAGAATATACGTATCAAAATAGCATTAACGCAGGCTCTCTTGTTGATCGTGTAGAGAAAATGGAACGTAGCGTAAATGGTCGTATCGGTAGTGGCTCTTTACAAAAGCGTATTGTTTCTTTAAAAACTAAAGTATATGGTAGCAATGTAACTCTTACTAACCAAGTAGGCACATTGGCAGGTGACCAAGTATTTAAAGTAACTTTAAATGATGCTGTTTCTTCTAAAACAAGTCATGAAGGCGATACTGTATCCTTCACGGTGGCTGAAAATGTAATGGATGGAAATGTATTGTTAGTTCCTGCTGGTACTGTAGGTTCTGGTACGATTACGTCTTTGAAAAAGGCTCGTTCCTTTGGTCGTAATGGTGCCTTAGATATTACATTTGATACTATTCCTGCTATCGATGGTACAGAATTCACTGCTGTACAAGGTAAAGAAGCTAAAGACAAAACTCGTAATGAAGTAAAAGCGGCTGGCGCTTCTGTAGCGGGTGCAGTTTTACTTGGACCTGTTGGTCTTGTTGGCGGTGCATTCGTTAAGGGGAAAAATATAGAGTATCCAGCTGGTTCTACAATCTATGTACAACCACAAGACTCTGTAACTATTCAAGGTCTTGTTATCGGTGGTGATGGTTTAGCGCATAGCGATGATGAATTAGCTGATGCAGTAACTGTGCCAAATGCAACTGGTGAAACTGAAGAATATGTTGAAAACAACGGTGCTGAAGAAAATGAAGCTGTAGTTGAAGAAACTACTGAAGTTGAAGAACCAGAAGAAGTAGTAGAAAATGTCTCTCAACCTATCGTTGTTGTAAAACGCAATCAATAATTAACAAATTCTTAAAGCAAGAGGAGTTCTAGTAACCATGAGGAAACGTAAAGTACAATGGCTAGCAGCGGCATGTGTGTTTTGTTTAGCACAACCTGTATGGGCCGCTACGGAGTCAACCACGGTATATCAAGATCAATTGGATAGCGTAGGCCAATCTTATGCTGGGGAAATCTCTAAAGCATCTACACCTGAACATAGCAATATCCGTGTTGTACGTCGTGGTGAAAAGGCAAAATCTGCTGAGCCTACAGAGCAGTTACCTACTCGTATTGATGCAGACAAAATGTCTTATAATGGTTCCACAGGTAATGTATATGCACAGGGTGATGTAATAGTTACTCAAGGTAATCAAACTTTGATGGCACCTCGTATTGAAGGTAATACGAAAACTACAGAGTACCGTACAGTTGGTGGCTATCACTACTTAGAAGATGGCGGTAAAACAAAGGATATTACAGGTCAAAATATGACATATCGCACTAGCGACCGTCATTTCACAGCTGACCAAGCGATGGGGTGGAACGATCCATATTATGTAAAGGGTCAAAATGCAACCTTTGATGGTCAAACTGGACATATGGAAAAAGGCATGGTTACCACAAAACATGCGATGGCATTTAAACATACCCCGGACTACCGTGTAGAAGGGCAAGATATTAAAGTATATCCTGGCGATAAAGTCGTTATCAAAAAACCTTCCTTCTATATCAAAAACTTTAAAATTTTATCCTTGCCATCCTATACAGCATCTTTGCGTCATGATAAAAAGAATAAATTTAGTATTTTCTCTTTAATACCAAAACCTACATATAATAGCGATAATGGTATTGGTTTACATGGCAGTACTGAATATCCAATTGGTAAGAGAGGTGAAGCTTATCTTGATTACCGCTGGTATTCTAAAGCCGGTTTTAAACCACAGGTTGGATATCGTCATTACTTACCTTGGGGGACTGCTTCTATTGGTTACAGCAAGGAATCCAATGAGTATAATGATAAAACTGTATGGATTGAAAAGATTGGTGAAGTTCGTTTAGATACGCATACGTACCATGTAGCGCAATCTCCAATTACTGTACGTGGTGGAGTTAATGTTGGTTATTGGAAAGAGGATTCTGTAAAAGGTTCTCATAAAGAATACTATGCTGAGGTATCTCACGATCCGATTAAACTTGGTAAAAACGCAGATTTGCGCTTCTTAGGCGGTTACCAACGCGACTACTACGGTTATGATGGTTCTATTCGTAGCATGCCTTATTGGGGGGCTAGATTCCAATCTAAAGTTGGCAATCGTGCAAATGTCTGGGTTAGCTATGATCAAAGAAATATTTCTTACAATAACTCTCCATATCGATTCGATACGACAGAGCTTCCTAAGGAGCTCATTTATGGTGGCTCTTATAAATTAACTCGCCTAGATGATATTTCTGTAAGTGTTAAAAATAATATGATGAGTGGGGATATTGATTCTATCTACTATACATGGCATCGTGATTTACACTCCTTCGATATGTACTTAACATATAAGGATGGTCATAAAAACAGAGATAATCAATGGAAGATTAAATTTGTAGGTAAAGACTTTTAGTTAGGAGACTATTATGCAACGCATTAGAAAAGCCGTAATTCCAGCAGCTGGTTTTGGCACACGTTTCTTACCAGCTACTAAGGCACAACCAAAGGAAATGCTTCCTATTGTGGATACTCCTGCTATCCAGTATATTGTGAAAGAAGCCTTGGATTCTGGTATTGAAGAGATCCTAATCATCACAGGTCGTAATAAACGCGCCATTGAGGACCATTTCGATAGTAGTGTTGAATTAGAATTATTGTTACAAAGCCAAGGTAAAAACAAACAATTGGCCATGATTAAGGATTTAGCGGATATTAAGGTTCACTTTATTCGTCAAAGCACCTCGCGGTCTTGGTGATGCTGTATTGTGTGCTAAAGCATTTATTGGTGATGAACCATTTGCAGTATTACTTGGTGATGATATTGTTTATAATCCAGAAAATCCATGTTTAAAGCAATTAATTGATTGCTATAATGAGCATCCTGGTATTATCTTAGGGGCTCAATTTGTCCCTGAAGATAAAGTTAGCTCATATGGTATCGTATCTGGTGAGGCTTTGGCTGATAACCTATATCGTGTTGATAACTTGGTGGAAAAACCTAAGCAAGAAGATGCTCCATCTCAACTTGCTGTATTAGGTCGTTATATTTTGACACCAGATATCTTTAGCATCTTGGAAAACACTAAACCTGGCGTAGGTAATGAAGTTCAATTAACGGATGCCTTAGCAGCTTCTAAGACTGACACCTATGCATTGGCCTATGAAGGCATTCGCTATGATACAGGCGATAAATTAGGTTATTTGAAAGCTACTGTTGAGTATGCATTGCGCAACGAAGAGTTAGGTGAAAACTTCAAGGCATATTTAAAAGAGCTAGATCTTAAATAATAAATCTATAAGATTTAATATTATAACAGAACCTATGATATATCATGAACTGCACCTCCAAAAATTGTGTCCAATTTTTGGGGGGGCTGTTCAATCATGGGTTCTTTTTGTTTTTGTAGTATATTTAGCTAATAATGAGATATTATTTTATATTTGTTAACAAATGGATAATGACTTTTGTTGACGAATGAAATGATGTTGATTATAATCAATTTATTGAATGAATAAAGGACTGTGATTATATGAGAACATTATTTAAAGCATTATGTAATAATGACTTAGATCTACCAGGCCATAGTGTTATTAAGCATATGCATTATGATTCTTCCGGTAGTGATGAAACTATATGTAAGATAGTATCTCAAGTTGCTAAAACTACGACTATTGGTATTATGGACAAATCGGGATTCTTGATGGTTGATTTACGTCCAGTGCCGAAACAATTTAGCATTCGCACTACCGCACATCAAGAGGAAATCAGTGGCGCTATATCGTTCTCTAAGAATGATATAGTACAATTCGTGAATGATATTAATGACACGAATCCAATTCATCGAGAGGCTCCTTATGTCGTACCTGGGTGCATGATTCTTGAAACATTGTGGAATTATTGGAATATTAGTAAATCTGCGCTGCAAATGGCGATTTACTTTCATGCCCCTGTCATTGCAGAGGATATGGTGACCTTAGTGGAAGTCCCTGAGGATGCTCATGTAGAAGGTTATGTAGGTAATACATTGGCATTTTTCTGCTACTTTTTTTGGTGAAAATGAAGATTCAACATCTTTGAAACAAAAGATCTATTAGTTAGAGGTAATTATGGAAGCAAGACGTTTAACAAAAAAATGGCTTTTATTAACAGCCTTATTATGTATTTCAGCATATATTTCTTTTTCCCTTTGCCATTTAGTCCAGCCATGGTAACGGCATTGACTTTGGTGGCTACATTAACTGGTTTGTTGTTAGAACCAAAAGATGCATTTATTGTATTTATCATTTATGTTTTATTGGGTGCTGTAGGTTTACCAGTTTTCGTTGGTGGTACAGCTGGTCTTGGTAAATTATTAGGGCCTACAGGGGGCTTTATCTTCTCTTGGCCAATAGCTTATACATTATTAAGTGTATTTAAAGGTTCTAAGAAGAGCTTTTTCTCTTATGCATGGCGTTCTATTGTAATTACAATTCCTGTAGTATACCTATTTGGTGTGGCAGGCTTTATGATCGTTACAAAAACAGAACTTTGGGCAGCGTTGCCAGTAGTAATGTTCCCATTCATTCCAGGGGACATTGTAAAATGTCTCGTTGCTTCTTGGTTAGCAACTAAAATTAAAATTTAGAACCTAATAAAAGGGGCATTCCTAGGATGCCTCTTTTTCTTTTAATATAAGGAGTTCATATGTCAGTATATATTCACGGCGGCCTTCGCAGCCCTATTGGCGTTTTAAATGGACAATATAAATATATGAGACCAGAAATCTTGGGGGCTCAACTTATTGATGAATTAATTAATCGTCATACTATTTCACAGGTGGATGGAATTTTTTGTGGCAACGCAGTTGGCACTGGTGGGAATATTGGTCGCCTTATGGGACTTATGTGTAATTTACCGAATTCTGTTCCTGCTATTACTGTAGATATGCAATGTGCATCGGCTTTGATGAGTATTGAAATGGCCTATACGCACATTGCATCAGGTGTTATGGATGCTGCTATTGCTGGTGGTATTGAAAGCTCCTCCTTACAACCCGATCGAATCTATGCAGCTGGAGATGATCGAGAAGGTTTATATAAGGTAGCTCAATTTACCTCTGAAGATCGGTCTCCTTTAGCTATGCTTGAAGGGGCTGAGCGAACGATACATAAGCATAATATAACAAAGGAAGATTTATATCCCTACATTATTAACAGTCATCAACGTGCTTTGGAGCTTTAGATAATCCACATTTACAGTCTTATATTATGCCCATTACGCTAGATGGCAAAGTTTGTGTAGACGAATGTATTCGTCCTACGATGAACGAGAAACTCTTGTCTAGGATGAAGCCTTTATTGGGTCCTAATTCCATTACAAATGCAGGCAATGCTTGTTTAACCCATGATGGGGCGGCATTTGTATACGTATCTAATACAAAGGGACCCTTTAGAATACATAGTGTCATGCCTTGGGCAGGAAATCCTCAGTTTAGTCCAGAAGGAGCATTAGAAAGTACTGAAGCTATTTTAAAGCGGACTGGTTTAACTATGGATGATATAGATGTAGTGGAATGGAACGAAGCCTTTGCCATCATTGATGTGCTTTTTAATAAGGCGTATCCGAATCATATGGAAAAATATAATACGTTAGGCGGTGCGTTAGCATATGGACATCCGTATGGTTGTTCTGGTGCTATTTTAGTACTTCATTGTATGGCAGCCCTAGAATCGTGTAATGGTAGATATGGTTTATGTGCCATTGCAGGCGCAGGCGGTACAGGTACAGCTTTGATTATGGAGCGTATGTAATATGACAATCATTGAACGCTTGCAACAATATAAAGACTTACAACCATATAAAATTGCTCTCATAGTTGATGAGGAACAGTATACATATGGTCAGCTATATGATGCTATTATCTCTATGGAGTTTAACAATACAAGTAGAATAATTAATTTAGGTCAGTTTAATGATGGTCAGAAAAATAAGGTACTCTTAATTCAGAGTCTCTCTTTTGTAGAACAATTATTACAGTGGTTATGGGGGTTATATAAAGGGTATATCCCCATGGTGTGCCATAATGAAATGGACGTGGCTTATATCGATGAGCTAGCTCGGATTATAAGTGTTGAAGGCGTTCCTACATCTGCAGACTTTGGTGTCCTTACCTCTGGAACTACGGGGCGCCCCAAACCTTTGTGGCGCAGTGAGAGCTCGTGGCGAGAGTTCTTTGATATTCAAAACAATATCTTTTATATAAACAAAGATACAAAAATCTTCTTACATGGTAGCTTTAGCTTCACAGGTGTTAGTAATATGGTTGTCGCTGTGCTATGGTCTGGTGGAACCGTTATTACAACGAGTTCGTTGCGTCCAATTCGATGGATACAGCTTATTGATAAATATCATGTGGACCATATATATGCACTGCCAACAAAATTACGATTATTAGTACGCCATTGCAAAAGTAAACTAGACTCTATTAGCTATATCATCGGAGGGTCTCAAGTACTGGATCGACAATTGATGGAACAGTTAGAACTAATATGTCCGAATATGGAGTTTATTCTCTATTATGGTGCATCTGAGCTTAACTATATAACATATTGTACAGGTAAAGAGTGGTTAGATAGAGAAGGTACTGTGGGAAGACCGTTTCCATCTGTCATAAATAGCAGAGCAGAACAGTGTTATTTATGTGACTACAAAGCATCATATTGAAGGCATTCCCGATACATATACTGTAAATGATTGCGGCTATATAGATAGCGATGGGTATCTCATGTTTCATGGGCGGCGAGGTGATGTCATCAATAAAGGGGGCTATAAAATTTCTATCCCAGAAATGGAATTATATTTACAATCCTTACAGGGCGTTTCTGAAGTCGCTGTTATTACGATTAATGATGAAATACGCGGGGAAGATTTATTACTTATATGGTATTAGAGGATAATACTGAATTAAGTAAAATTATAGAATGCATTCATCATGAAAGACCTTCAGTGGAGTGGCCAAAAGCAATACTAGAAATTCCTATGATACCCCTTACGGAATGCTCAAAAGTTGATAAACGAAAACTAAAAGAATGGTATAATAAAGGGTAATCGATTTTCTATTAAAAGGAGGCATCATGCAGATTAATAAGGCTGCGCTAGAGATTTTTGACTTTACGTCCTCTTTAGCCGTATATTCTGAACATGAACTAAAGGTTGGCGATCAAGCTATACAAGATTATATTGCTAATCATGTAGCTAAGGCATTCAAAGACCCAGGTGCTAGAACAGGTACTTTACATGATGCAAGTCCATTTGGTAAACAGCTAGTGGAGTATAAAAAGGGAGACCTCAAGTTTATAGATTTATCTAAGAATTTAGGTGAAAGCTTGTTTACCTATATGAAACAAGCAACGGACTCCGTAGTAATCGATACGATTATTTGTGAAGCTGTTACAGATACGACTTATATTTGTATTCTTTTGTGCCAAGCTCATGATGCTTTTACCCATCAACTATTTAGTGAAGATGATGGTACATTAGCTACAGAACTTGTTTCTCATAAGGCAGTACTGCCTATGCCATCTCAAAAATTGCGTGCCTTTGCATCTATTAATTTACATGATTTTAGTGTTCGTATTTTTGAACCAAAAGGTGAGTTTGATGGTGAAGTATCCTATATCTTAGCGGATAAGGTATTACAATTTGGTACTAATCAATCCTCCCGAGATACAGTAAAAAAGGTGAAAGCCATTGTAGATAAGGTGGCTCAAGCGCATGAGTCTGATGGCGTCGTTGAATTGACGACTGCAAAGTCTATGATTGCTAAAAATGCTGAAGTATCAGATACAGTCGATCCTGTTCGTATAGTAGAAGAGGTATTCAAAGCGAATCCGATTCAACAAGAGGCGGCTAAGAAAGAATTAGCTGATGCAGATATGATGCGGCCATTACCGGTGAACCGTGAGTTTGCTACAAAGGTTGGAGAACATCATAAGATTAAAACCGATACGGGCATTGAAATCTCTTTCCCTGTGGAATATATGAAAAATCGCGAGTTTATTGAAATCAAAACTAATGATGATGGAACGTTGCGCATTGAATTAAAGAATATCAATAAAATTATGAATAAATAATAATGTTGAGTTAGATACGAATTTATGGCGATATATAATATATAGAAAAATATTATATATTGATTAGATTTATTTGTTACGCTAATATATAAGGTGGGATATAGTGAGTAAAGAAAAACATAAAAAGACTAACGCATTGCGTATCTTAGATACCCATAAGGTACCTTATAGCATTAGTGAGTATGAATGGTCTGAGGATCATGCCACAGGACTTCATGTAGTAGAGGCACTAGGTCTCGAGGAAAAGGAAGTCTTTAAAACTCTAGTGGGTAAAGGTGATAAAACAGGTTACGTTGTATTCTGTATTCCCGTGGCCGCTGAACTAGATATGAAACAAGCTGCCCGAGTTAGTCATAATAAGTCGGTAGAGCTTGTTCCGGTTAAGGATTTGTTGGGAATTACAGGTTATTTGCGTGGTGGCTGTTCTCCTGTGGGCATGAAAAAAGCATTTCCTACGTACTTTGATGCTACTATGGAACCTCTAGAGTTTGTATATGTTAGTGCAGGCCTACGTGGTATGCAAATGAAGGTAAATCCAAAAGATTTAGCATCTGTTGTAAATGCTGAATTTATTGAACTTACAATGGATCATTAAGAGGTGTGTATGGCTAAAAAAAGGTTTTATGCAGTTCGCAATGGTCGTGTGCCAGGTGTCTATATGACTTGGGCTGACTGTGAAAAGCAGGTAAAGGGCTTTGGTGGTGCTATCTACAAGTCTTTTCCCTACGGAAGCAGAAGCTCTTGCTTTTGTGGAGGACTCAGGCTTATCCTTAAGCGATTTTTATGAGTGCTAATAAGAGCGAACCTAAATCTTCTCAAGACGTGAAGCCTAAATCGATAAGCTCTAGATCGGTAAGTTCTAGTTCTAGGACTCAAAGTAAAGTAACAGCAAGTGTTGTGAAACCAGATTTTACTAAGCCAAACCATGTGGTTGCTTATATTGACGGTAGTTATAATAAAGGGACAAATACCGTTGGAGCAGGTGGTGTTATCTTCTTGAATGGGAATAGGGAGACCTTTTCATTTCCATCTACTGATGAACGATATACATCATTTTGGAATGTAGCTGGTGAGTTATTAGCTGCTATGTATGTTATGAAATATGCTGTTGATCGTGGCGTTCCTGAATGTTCACTTTATTATGACTATATGGGCATTGAAATGTGGGCTACGAAGGGTTGGAAACGGAATAATGCGCTTACTCAACAGTACGCAGCATTTTATGAATCCATAAAAGACCGTGTGCGCGTACACTTTCACAAGGTAGCTGCTCATACGGGCGATACATATAATGAAATGGCCGATGCACTAGCTAAACAAGGTGCAGGTATTTAGAAATATAAGAAGGGAGGGTACTATGAATATATGTGTTACAGGTGGGGCCGGATTTATTGGCTCTCATCTTGTGGATCGATTAATTGAATTAGGGCACAATGTGCTTGTTATAGATAATTTATCTACTGGTATGCGTTCTTTTGTACATGAAGCAGCTCAATTTATTGAGATGGATGTACGAGATCCTAAACTAGTATCTATTTTTGAAGAGTTTAAGCCCTCTATCGTATTTCACGAGGCAGCGCAAACTATGGTTCAATCCTCTATGGAGAACCCTAGTTATGACTGTGATGTGAATCTATTGGGTCTTATTAATGTTTTAGATGTATGTCGTCATGTGAAAGTTGAACAATTCTTAATGCCTTCGTCCGCTGCTGTTTATGGGGATTTAGCAGTATTGCCGTTAACTGAGGAATTAAGTGGGATGCCGTCTTCCTTTTACGGACTAACAAAGCTTACTGCAGAAGGGTATTTGCGTATTTATCGTGAAGCCTTTGGATTAAATACAGTGTGCTTTAGATATGCCAATGTATATGGACCACGTCAAGGTGATGGTGGTGAAGGTGGCGTTATCAGTGTCTTTAACCGTTTAATCGTTGAAGGTCAGCCTTTAACCGTATATGGTGATGGCGAGCAAACTAGAGACTTCATTTATGTAGATGATGTGGTAGATGCTAATATTAAGGCTATGGGGAATAGTCAATGTACAGGTATTTATAATGTATCTACCAATAAGGGAACATCTGTTAATGAGTTGATTACGCGATTCCGTGCTATTAGTGGTGCAGACTTTATGGTGCACTATGAGGCTGAGCGGGTAGGGGATATCAAGCATTCTCGTTTAAGTAATGCCAAGGCAGAACGCGATTTTGGCTTTGTTGCGACAACTATACTAGAGGACGGCTTACAAAAAACATTAGAATATTTTAAAGCTCATCATAAGTAAGGGATACAAGGTTTGGGGATATGAGTGATACACAATTTTGGGTAACTGTAGGTGTCTGGAATCTCATCGTATTTAGTATGTATGGATATGATAAATTATGTGCCATCAAGGGATATGGACGAATTTCAGAGTTTACTTTATTATTTTTAGCATTTGCCTTTGGTGGTGTAGGTGCTTTATTAGGCATGGTTCTGTGGCGCCATAAGACATTAAAGGTTAAATTTAAGCTGGCTATTCCTATTGCGTTGCTGTGGTCTGTCTATGCAGTAGGCTTCGGTTATGGTTTGTGGGTAAACTGATTGCATAAACTAATATTTTATTCATTCTTTTATGATATAATGGGTAAAATATTGTACATAAAATGTCAGTGAAGGAGATATTTATGTTGCGATTACAATCGGGGTTCGAGTTAGATTACGCTAACATATATAATGAAAGTTGCATACAAGAGCGAGATGTAAATAATTTTGAACGAGCTATACAGAATGTGTGGCGTCATACAAATATTTTACGCTCTACCGGCTTTGAAGAAGGCCATGTTTCTAAAGATGGTTTACCTGAACCTGTATTGTTTTATCAGCTTCCATACACTTCGGAAGACGGTATCAATACACCTGATATGTTGAAACGTCTTTACGAATTGCGTGACTATGCGCGTCACAATATTGATACAGTTGTGTCTGTAGGCATTGGCGGCTCCTATTTAGGGAGCAAGGTTATTTTTGATGTTCAATGTGGTGCATTTTGGAATAATCTAAGTACAGAAGAACGCAATGGATATCCACGGATGTACTTTGCCGGGTTTAATGTGGATGGCGACTATTTAGCAGGTCTTATCCGTACCTTAGAGTATCAAGCTCAGAAAAAAGGTCCTGACTATAAGGTGATGCTCGTTATTACCTCCAAGTCTGGTTCTACAATCGAACCAATGGCTAACTTCATGATTTTGGAGAAGGCTTTACAAGATCGCAACATTAACTATGAAGTAGTAGCTGTAACAGATGTATCTGATGATGAACATCCTACAATTTTAAGGGCTATGGCGCTAGAAAATAATTGGAAGACATATAGTATTCCATATGGTGTTGGTGGCCGCTTCTCTGTATTTACAGAAGTAGGCTTTGTAACGGCTGCACTTGTGGGTTTTGATATTGAAGGCTTCTTAGCTGGTGCAGCGTCTATGGATGTAGCCTGCCAAGAAGAGGATATTTTCAAAAATCCTGCTTTATTAAGTGCTTTATTAAAATATATTGCATCTGAACGGTATGGTCGTATTATTGAGGTGTTTATGCCATATAGTGACGCGCTTCACTCTTTATCCGACTGGTATGTGCAGCTTTTATCTGAATCGCTTGGTAAGATGAGTAATACATGTTTGCCATATGGTCGTACGCCAGTAGCTGCAGTAGGGACTATGGATATGCACGCTCAAGTGCAGGAACATCAAGAGGGGCGCCTTAATAAAGTCGTTCAATTTATTAAGGTTAAAGACTGGAAACACAATCTCATCGTGCCAGATACATATAGTGAATATGAACGTTTACACTCTCTATCTGATGTAGGGATTTGTGATATTTTAAATATTGCCTTAGATGCCAATAGAGAGGCCTTATCTAGTGACAATCGCTTTAACATGACTATAACTGTTCCAACGCTTAATGCATTCCATTTAGGGGAAATTATGTTTATGCATTGTTGGGCGGTTTATTTCGAGTCTATTTTTGCTGGTGTTGATGCCTTTGACCAACCAGGTGTTGAGGTCTATAAACGTCTTATCGGGCCTAAATTAGCTCGTGCAAAGGATACACATAATTCATAAGGGGGAACTATGAATATTTTAGTAACAGGTGGTGCTGGCTATATTGGGAGTCATACTGTACGTGCCTTACAACAAGCAGGTTATACACCAATCATTGTAGATAATTTATCTCGCGGACATGTAGAATCTATTCCTGAAGGGGTTACATTCTACAATATGGATATTGCAGATCCTAAGTTAGTCGATATTATGAAAGACCATAATGTCACTGGTGTTATGCATTTTGCAGCCCACTCTCAAGTTGGAGAATCCATGGTAAATCCAGCTATTTATTATGAAAATAATGTGGTTGGTTCTTATCACCTTATTGAATCTGCTCGTGCTGCAGGTGTGAAGCATTTTGTATTCTCTAGTACGGCTGCCGTATATGGTGAGCCTGAGGTGGTACCAATTCGAGAGGATGCTCAATTGCAACCAACAAATGTATATGGTCGTACTAAATTGATGATTGAAGAAATGCTATCTGATTATAGTTCTATTTATGGTTCTACATACGTAGCATTGCGCTACTTTAATGCGGCAGGTGCCGATCCATCTGGTACGATTGGGGAAGACCATCATCCAGAGACTCATTTGATTCCCCTTGTGCTCGATGCAGCTCGTGGTAAAAGAGAACATATAACTGTATTTGGTACTGACTACGATACAGCTGATGGTACATGTGTGCGCGACTATATTCATGTTAATGATTTGGCAGCTGCTCATGTATTAGCCATGGACTATTTACGTAAAGGTGGAGAATCCCAAGTATTTAATCTTGGTAGTGGTAATGGCTTCTCCGTAAAAGAAATCATCGAAACTGCAAAAGAGGTTACAGGCATCGATATTCCTGTTCAATATGGTGAACGTCGTGCTGGTGATCCAGGTACTTTGATTGCTTCTTCTGAAAAAATCAAAAACTTACTTGGTTGGGATCCTAAATTCAGCAATGTAGCTGATGTTATCAAAGATGCTTGGAAATGGCATACATCTCATCCAGATGGCTTTAACAGTAAATAAAATAAGAGCAAATCTTTTTGATTTGTCAATATAATGAATGACTCTATTAGTCACCTAGGTGACTGGTAGAGTCATTTTTTTGTAGGGATTTAGAAGGGGCTCCTAGAAATAGTTCGAAGGAGGTGAATTATGAACTTACAAGACTATATAGAACAGATCAAAGGCTGGATTGGTAGACAATGTTTTCTTGTACGACACTATCGAATTGCGATTTTTATATTCTTTATACTGGCTTTAGCAATGATAATAGTTGGCATTTTTTACCCTCACGAAGAGGAACATATCAATATTAATTCAGCTCAATCAGAGGGTACTATTGATAATCAAAGGAAGGTAGATGACTCTATTGTTAAAGGACGATTACTATATGATGTGGGTAGTGTAGAACGGCCTCATCCTTGGCGAGAGGTCTTTAAAGATATTTCTAGTACCGATTTATTAAGTCAAAATGATGATACGAAAGATATAGATTACGATTTAGATACTATTAGCGATGATGAAACATCACTTAGTGATAGTAAGAAAATAAGTAATAAAAGAACTTCACGGCAACATAGAAGTACTAAGAATAAAAATATAAAGACGGATAGAAAGAATAAAGATTGGAATAGCAATATGACCCATGATGATACCAATAACTATGGTAATGAAAGTGTTCACTCCAGAACAGGTATTAATTCTAACGCGTTGTCTCTAGAACAACGGATTGAACTTGTAGGAATTATTGAAGGAAATCAAAAGGTTGCTATCTTACGAAGAGGCTCAGAGGAGCAGATGGTTACAATTGGAAGTAGTTGGCAAGGGATATCAGTATCTGCTATTACTGAAAATAGCGTAGAAATCGTCGAAGGAGGTTCATCACGATGGCTAAAAATCGAGTGATCATAAAAATAGTTATACTAATAGCTATACTGACATATTTATTATTAGGAGGACCATTAGTTGTATTAGGAAATACTACAGAAGAAAAGGTAACAAAGAATATAAGAAATAATATAACCAATAGTGTAACCAATAGCGTTGAGAGTAATAAAAATAAAGAACCAATTACAATATCTGTACGGAACGGATCATTAAGAGAGACTGTATTAGGCATTTGTCGAAGTTATGGTATATCAGTTATCGGTGTAGAGTCATTAAAGGGAAATATTACGGCAACCGTAAAAGGGGAGTCTCCAGAAGAGGTTATTAAAGAGCTAGGGCGGATATATCATTTTTCTGTATCAAAACAACATAATACATTACTTATTGAATCTGATGAAACAGCACTGGAGAACAGAGAACTCTATGTACTTTCCCCAGAACACTTACCAGCAGAATCTTTGAAAGCTGTAATGGGCACTGTAGTAAAGAATGATAAAATGGCCGTACTTTCAGAACAAAATGAGGTTATTATGCATTTAACGAGCGGAGAAAAAAGGCGGATAGAAACCTTAGTCCGTGCTATCGATAAGGAGCCTAAACAAGTACAATTAGAAGCTACGATTATTGCTATGGAGCAATCCTATGCAAAGAACAAGGTTTTCGTTGGTCTTGGCTCAGTTTGACTGGTCATGGTGAAGATAAGACTAATTCGTATGGGGCTGTTACCTTTGGTAAAACACCAAGTGGAGAAGCTTATAAGTTTTTTGTGAAACCAGAACTAAGTCTTATGGAAAGTTCTGGAAAAGCTGTTCTAATAGCTAAACCATCTATTATGGCCCTCAATGGTGAGACTGCACACATATTAATAGGTGAACGTATCCCTGTTATAGAAGAGGCAGAGGTGAATGGAGAGCGCAAGCGATTTACCCGCTATGAAGAGGTGGGAATTAAGTTAAACTATACTCCTATTATTACTGCAGATGGCGGTGTAGACGCAAAAATACATGCCGAGGTAAGTACACCGATTATGGTTTCGGAAATGAAAGCTTATAAAATTAGTACAAGGCAGGCTCATACTAGAGTGCGATTACAACAAGGCGAAGTGCTTGTCATAGGTGGACTCATGGATAATCGAGACCAGCAGCAAATACAAAAGGTACCCATATTAGGCGATATTCCGTTATTGGGCAAATTATTTCGTCATAGCAGAAAATCAAAAGATTCTGTAGAGATGTTGATGTTGGTCCGGGCAACTGTGGTATAATAAAGGGTAAATGATTAGGAGGTTGTGAATGGAACGCATTCGAATGATAGGCCTTGGAAAATCATTTGGGGTGCGCCAAGTATTTTCCAATGTTTCTTTTGAGATAAAAGAGGGCGATCGACTCGCCTTGGTAGGGCCCAATGGGGCCGGTAAATCTACCTTATTAAAATGCATATTAGGCTATGAGGAGCTTGATGAAGGCAATGTAGTTAAGTCTCCTGTTGCAAGTATTGGCTACTTGCAACAAGATGTAAATCTTGGTGACGATAGTTTAGCTACTGAGATTGAAAAGGCTTGGGCTGATGTACATGCATTGGAAGATCAACTTAAAGAACTTACGAGTCGCTTAGAAACGGAAGCGGCTAGTGAAGCTGATTTACAACGCCTAGATTATTTACAAAATCGTCTAGAATGGCTTGGTGGGTATGACTATGAGCAAAAGACAAAACGTATTGTTTATGGTTTAGGTTTTACTGATGAAGACCTAGACAAACCAGCTAATGCTTTTTCTGGTGGTCAAAAGACGCGTATTAACTTAGCAAAGGCCTTGGTTCGTCGTCCAGATTTTCTGTTTTTAGACGAACCGACAAACCATTTAGATATGGATATGCTCGAGTGGCTTGAAGGATACTTATCCGCCTATCCTGGTGGCATTCTCATCGTCAGCCATGACCGCTATTTCTTAGATCGTATCGTCACTGGCGTTGTGGAGCTAGATAATCATAAGGCTACAACGTATCGTGGTAACTATAGTCGTTATATTCAACAACGTGATGAACGGTTGAAGGCTGATATGGTGGCTTATGAGAAACAACAAGAGTACATCAAGAAAACAGAGGCTTATATAGATAAATACCGGGCAGGTATCAAGTCCAAAATGGCGCGTGGTCGACAGTCGCAACTTAATCGATTAGATCGTCTTGAGGCACCTGTTACTTCACATCATTTACAATTTTCCTTTCCTCCAGCAGCTATGAGTGCTGATAAGGTTCTAGTCTTAGATCACTTATCTGTTGGGTATGGTGAAAGTCGCATCATTGATGATATATCTCTCGTTGTTCGTCGCGGTGAGTCTGTGGCTCTTATCGGTCCTAATGGAGCCGGTAAATCGACTCTAGTAAAAACTATTGTAGGCGAACTATTCCCTGAATCTGGTCATGTAGATATTGGGAATCGCGTGCAAGTGGGTTACTTCTCACAAGAGCATGAAGAGTTACATGATTCTTGGCAGGTAGTAGACGAGATTATGAATCACTTTAATTACAGTGAAGATAAGGCTCGTAATGTACTTGGTGCATTTCTTTTTAAAGGGGATGATGTGTTTAAACTGGTCGGTGATTTATCCGGTGGTGAAAGAGCGCGTTTGGCATTGCTGAAATTATTCCTTCAAGGTGATAATTTCCTTATTTTAGACGAACCGACAAACCATTTAGATATTCCTACGCGAGAAATTGTGGAAGAAGCACTGCAACAATTTGAAGGAACCTGTTTCATTATTTCTCACGATAGATATTTCTTGGATCAAGTTTCTACAAAAACAGTAGTTCTAGATGATGGAAAAATCACTGAGTATCTCGGTAATTATTCATACTACAAGGAAAAGCTGAAAGAGCAAGAAGACTTATTAGCGATAGCTAATGAGCAGAACTTAGACGCTGATAAGGTTGAAAGCAAATCTGGTTCAGCTGACGAGCCAGCACTTTTAGCATCAGAATCTATAGAGGAAAATCAGAAGAAACCGAATGCTTATATGGTGGAAAAACAATTAGCAGAGGTGGAATCTGAAATCGCTCGCCTTGAGGCAACAATGAAGATGTACGAGGTGCAATTAGCGAATCCTGTAGTGCAACAAGATTTAGATGAAATGTCCAAAATCTCTATGCAAATTGAGGAAACTCAAAGTGAGTTAGATTCATTGTATGAGAAGTGGGAAAGATTATCTGAATAGCTTATTTAATGTATATATTATTGGGGAATTAAAATCATTATCTTTTAATTGACAAAGTATTTTTAGATTCTCATAATATAGGAATAGATTTAAAGTTTTTATGTTTTTTTAAGGAAGGGTGTAACATGAATAAATCCATGTTGAAAAAAGCAGCCATTTTTGGTCTTGCTGGTGTAATGGCAGTTGCTGCTGGTTGTGGTAGCAATAAAGATGCAGGAAATGCAAATAGCAATGAAGCTAAAATTGCATTATTGACAACAACAACTGGTGGTGCCGCAGCATATGGTGAATCCATTAAAGCTGGTGCAGAATTGGCTGTAAGCGAAATCAACGCTGATGCAAACGCTGTAAATTAATTTGTTAGTAGAAGATACTAAAGGTGATAAAAACGAAGCTATCAATGCGATGAACAAAGTAATTGCAAAAGATAAAGTTGTAGCAGTTATCGGTCCTATGCTATCTGGTGAAATGATGGCAGCTGGTCCTGTAGCAAATAAAAGCAAAGTAGTAGCGCTTGGTACATCTACAACTGCTGAAGGTATTACAGATATTGGGGATTATATCTTCCGTAATGCTGTACCAGAATCCTTGGCTGTAGACACAGCTATCAAAGAAGCTCATAAAACATTGGGCTTTAAAACAGCAGCTATTATGTATTCTAACAACAATGACCAAATGGTATCTGTAAACAATACAGCTCGTAAAGCATTGGAATCTGTAGGCGTACAAATCGTTGATACTGAAACATTTGCAGATAAAGATACTGACTTCTCTGCTCAATTGACTAAGATTCAACAAGCTAAACCAGATGTAATTATCGTTGCATCCCTTTACCAAGAAGGTGCCCTTATCATGAAAAAAATGCGTGAAATGGGTATGAATCAACCTGTAGTTGGCTCCAATGGCTTCAACAGCCCACAATTCATTAAAATTGCTGGCGATGCGGCTAACGGCGTTATCGTTGGTACACCTTGGTTCCCTAATAAAGAAGACCAAAAGGTTAAAGACTTCCGTAAAGCTTATGTAGCTAAATATGGTAAAGAACCTGACCAATTCGCTGCGCAAGCATACGATGCCGTATATCTTTATGAAGCAGCGTTGAAAAAAGCAGGCTCTACAACTGATCGCGAAAAATTCCGTGAAGCATTGAAAAACATTGCTGACTTCGTTGGTGTAACTGGTCAATTCAAGTTCAACGAAAAACGCGATCCATCCATGGAAGTTCAAGTATTACAAATTAAAAATGGTCAATTTGACGCATTAACAAAATAAGTTGAGGTAGTATAGTGTTTTTACAACAATTAGTTAACGGGTTAACCCTCGGTAGCTTATATGCTGTACTCGCTATTGGCTTAACACTTGTGTTCGGTGTTTTGAATATTATCAACATGGCTCACGGAGGCATCTTTATGATAGGTGCCTTCGTTGGTCTTTTTATGGTAACAATTTTTAACGTTAACATTTTTGTAGCCCTTATCGTAGCTATGGCAGTAGGTGCTATCCTTGGTTATCTTCTAGAATTTGTGGCCCTTCGTCCACTACGCAAGAAAAAGGTGTCTCACTTGGCACCACTTATTAGTACCATTGGTGTTTCCATCTTTATTGAAAGCTTGGCATTATTGCTTTGGGGTCCTCAAACAAGATCTTTCCCACCAGATTATATTGGTGGTCTTATCGACTTTGGAGCTTTTAAAATTTCCATGGTACAAATCATTGGCTTAGGTGTTTCTATCGTTTTAATGCTCATTTTAAATATAGTTATTAAGAAAACTAAAATTGGTAAGGCTATTCGCGCCGTATCAATGAGTACTGAAACGGCAGCACTTCTAGGTATTAATCCTACGATGATTATTTCTGTTACAGTAATGATTGCCTCTGCACTAGGTGCAGCTGCAGGTGTTTTAGTAGGCTTATCCTTCAATGCTATTGAACCTACTATGGGCGTTATCATCGGCTTTAAAGGTCTTGCCGTGCTTATCTTAGGTGGTCTTGGTAATATTACAGGTGCCATGGTTGGTGGCTTCATTCTTGGTGTAGCAGAGGTATTCTCTGTTGCCTATGGTGCTTCTACATTCCGTGATGCCGTAGCCTTTGGTCTCATTATCCTATTATTGTTCTGGCGCCCACAAGGCTTGTTTGGTTCTAAAGATAAAGGGGGGAGACCGTAATGGATTTATTAAACCCGTATTATCTACAGATCGTGATGTTCTTCATCATCAATGCCATCATGGGTATTTCTATTTACTTTACACTTGCCAGTGGTCAGCTCTCTCTTGGGGCAGCAGGCTTTATGAGTGTGGGTGCTTATGTAGGCGCTATGCTTTCTTTGAAAGCTGAATTGCCTATCGTTGTTGGCATTCTAGTAGGTGGCTTAGTTGCAAGTCTTGTAGCAGTTATCATTGGCTTACCAACAACAAGACTTAAAGGCTTGTACCTAGCTATTTCAACTCTTGGTTTTGGTGAAGTAGTACGCGTTATTTTTCTTGAATTTAGATGTTACAAATGGTGCCTTAGGTTTATCTGGTATCCCTTCTATTCCTCAAGAATTGACAAACTATGCCTATGAATTTGATATGGATGGCCTAATGGGCATTGATGCTGTGACATGGGGGAATTTGATAGCTATCATTATTTTGTTGGCTATTTTAGTTTTTGATTATTGCTTTCTGTGTACGCATTAATAATAGTCGTGTTGGTCGAGCTTTTGCGGCAATCAAAGCTGATGATCATGCGGCAGAACTAATGGGGATTAACGTTGTATACTACAAAATGATGGCCTTTATTATTGGTGCATTCATTGCTGGCATCGGTGGCGGTTTGTATGCTCACATTACAAACTTTATCAATCCTACAGATTTCAGCTACCATAAAGTAGTACAAATCTTGTTATTCCCTGTATTTGGTGGCTCTAATGTAGTGTGGGGTTCCGTACTCGGCTCCTTTATTCTTACATTATTGCCAGAAGTATTGCGTTTCTTGTCCGATTATCGAGATATCATTTATGGTGCTTTACTTGTTATCTTGATGGCTGTTCGTCCAGATGGTATTTTAACAGAATCTATGGTGGACAAAATTAGCCGTAAGTTAGGATTTAAAAAAGCTCCTTATATTCCAGAATCACAAGTATTAACAGAACGCTTTGAAGCGTACAAACGCAAACAACAAGAAGAAAAACAAGGATAGGAGGGAACTGAATGCTATTAGAATTAAATGAAGTAAGTAAAAGCTTTGGTGGCGTTGCAGCTCTCACTGGTGTATCCTTCGGTGTTAAACAAGGTGAAGTATTTGGTGTTATCGGTCCAAATGGTGCCGGCAAGACTACACTTTTTAACTTGATTACTGGTGTATTTCCAGCAAGCTCTGGTGAAATCGTTTTTGACGGCATGTCTGTAGTAGGTATTAAGCCACATAGAACTGTTGAAATGGGGATTGCTCGTACGTTCCAAAATATTCGTCTTTTTGGTAATATGACAGCTCTTGAAACTGTATTAACTGGTATGCATTGTCGTACTGGGTCTGGTTTCTTGTCTAGCTTCTTGAAAACAAAACGTCAACGCATCGAAGAAGAGCGTTGTCGTGGCATTGCTTACGAGTTCTTAAAGCTTGTAGGCCTAGAAGAAGATGCTGAAGAAGTTGCTACATCACTGCCATATGGTAAGCAACGTCGCCTTGAAATTGCTCGTGCTTTAGCAACACATCCACAATTGATCTTGCTCGATGAACCTGCAGCGGGTATGAATGATAGTGAAACTGAAGTTCTTCGCCAACTAATTGGTAAGATTCGTGACTTAGGTATTACTGTTGTAGTTATTGAACATGCCATGGAATTAATGATGAATATCTGTGATCGTATGGTAGTTCTTAATTTTGGTAAGAAAATTGCTGAAGGTACACCTCAAGAAATTCAAAATAACGAGGCTGTAATTGAAGCATACTTAGGTAAAGAGGAGGTGTAATATGTTAAAACTAGAAAATATTGTGGCTGGTTATGGACATATTACAGCCTTAAAAGATGTGAGTTTAGAAGTGCCACAAGGTTCTGTTGTATCTCTTATTGGTGCCAATGGTGCCGGTAAAACTACAACAATGAAAACAATTATGGGCCTTGTAAAACCAACTTCTGGTCGAGTGATCTTTGAAGGTCAGGATATTACTGGTCGTCAAACCCATCAGATTGTACATGCTGGTATTTCCTTAGTGCCTGAAGGGCGTCAAATTTTACAAGATATGAGCGTTTATGAAAATTTAGAAATGGGCGCTTATATTCGTAAAGATAAGGAAATCGAAGAGGATATCAAAAAGGTATTTAAACGATTCCCAATTCTTGACGAGCGTAGCTACCAATTAGGTGGTACGTTATCTGGTGGCCAACAACAAATGCTTGCCATTGGTCGTGCACTTATGGCTCGTCCAAAATTGTTATTGTTAGACGAACCATCTATGGGCCTTGCTCCATTGGTAGTTAATGAAATTTTTGAAACTATCAAAGAAATCAGTGCTGAAGGTACAACAGTTCTCTTAGTAGAACAAAATGTGCGTCAAGCATTAAAAATTGCGGATTACGCTTATGTATTAGAAACAGGTAAAATGGTCTTGTCTGGTCCAGCTGATGAAGTGCGCCATAACCCACGTGTTATGGAAGCTTACTTAGGTGGTCGAGTTGAGTAAATAATGACCATGTTTATCTAAAATTTTAAATAAGGTGTATATACTAATTTTTTAGTATATACACCTTATTTTTTTGTTTATCAATAAAAGTGATGAGTGAGCGGTAAAAACGTGAACCAATAGTGAAATGACTTTACATATATTTAATTATTTTACTAAATTTTAAGAAAAAACGGAGTGAATTATCTATGAAATGAGTAAAAAATCACTCATGAAAATACCGTGAAAATACTGTCTTTGCTGCATTTGTTATTGAAGGTTTAATGAAGTTCACTCAGAATACCTTGGGTTTATAGAAGTACATTTAAAAAAATGATAAAATAGCTTAACCGATATTTTAGTATTAACAATACTAATAATCATGTGATGTATTGAACATGTTGAATGTAAAACAAAGAGGTAAAGTATGAATAAAAAACAGTATGTGATGATGGCTGCATTCTTATGTGCAACGACAACCACTATGGCAGCACCAGTAAGTGTAACTACTGAAGAGGGCTATAATACTAAAACTGTACAGTTGGAAGGTCATGCACCTTTGGAAACTAGTGCATCTGTAATTAGCTCTGACAAAGAATATCGCCTACGCCAAGGGGATGAATTAACGATTCAAGTCGTACAACAAGCCGATCTTGGAACTCGTAATGGTAATGACATTATGTATGCAGTTCGTCCAGATGGTTATGTATCTTTCCCTATGGTAGGTGCTGTAAAGCAGACGGTTTAACTGTTGATGAGTTTACTGCTGCATTACAGCAAGGGTTATCTCGATACATTATTAATCCAGATATTACTGTAAATGTTACAAAACTTGGTGGTGTACGAGTATATGTATTTGGTGAAATTAATCGCCCCGGTGCTTATACGCTAACGAAGTCTAGCACAGTTATTGATGCGATTGGCGCAGCAGGTAGCTTCAACTGGGATACAGCGAAGAAGAAAATTTATTTAATTCATCAAGATAATCCAGAAAAACCAATCCCAATTAATCTAAATCGTATCTTACAAACTGGGGATATGACTGAAAATTATATTATGAGAGAGGGCGATGTTCTTTACTTAACTAAAAATAGCCGTATTAACTTTGCTCGTGATATTGCTCCAATCTTAACTGGCGCTTATATGGTATCACGCATAGGTAAGGATTAAGGATAAGAATTATCTGTCATATAAGGGGGCGTTCTTTTGCGTTCATATTTATTACCAGCCATATTGTTTATTGCCGATATTGCAACTATTGTTATTGTTGCATTTGTCAGTCTTTTCATTCGATTTGATGGCTACATAGAACCTCAATATATTAACCAAATGGTAGATGCCTTACCGCTACTACTAGTTTCCTATATGTTGATGTTCTTGCTTATGCATTTGTACACGCGTATTTGGCGTTATGCAGGGATGCGAGAGGTATTGGCAGTATCTGTCGCTACGACAGTAGGTACAGCAATCTTTTACTCCTCTATGTTTGTATTTGGTAAATCATTACCAAGATCAATCTATTTTATTACCTGGTTCCTTACAACTGGTGCAGTAGGTATGGGACGCATGTTGCTACATTATGTGGCGCTTCATTATAGCAGTGGGGATGATGGTGAAAGTGGTCAAGTGAATACGCTGATCATTGGTGCTGGCGATGCAGGGGCAACTATTGCTCGTGAAATAGAGCGATATCATAAGCGCTCTCGTCGAATCATTGGCTTTGTAGATGATGATATGTTCAAACATAACCGCCTTATGAATGGCTTTAGAATTTTAGGTAATCGTGAAGATATTCCTATGTTGGCAGCCAAATATAAGATTGAAGAAATCATCATTGCTATGCCGTCGGTTAAGCGCGATGTTATCCGCGAGATTATGGAAATTTGTTCTCCTCTTAAATGTAAGATTAATACTTTGCCAGGAGTGTACCAGTTACTTGATGACGAAGTGCTTGTATCTCATCTACATCCTGTTTCCATTGAAGACCTATTAGAACGTGATGAAATTCACCTCGATACTTCTAAGGTGGAACCATATCTTAAGGATAAAGTAGTTCTTGTTACAGGCGCTGGTGGCTCTATCGGCTCTGAAATTTGTCGCCAAGTACTACGTGTAAAACCTAAGAAATTATTATTACTTGGCCATGGTGAAAATAGTATTTATATTATTCACCAAGAATTGCGCAGTGTTGCTCCAGAAGGCACGTTGGTACCTATCATTGCAGATATTCGAGATAAGAATCAATTAGAGCAAATCTTTAAAGCTTATAATCCTGAGGTAGTATTCCATGCTGCAGCTCATAAACATGTACCGCTTATGGAAATTCAACCTATAGCAGCTGTGCTTAATAACATTTACGGTACCCGAAATGTAGCGGATGTGGCTGGTGCTCATGGGGTTGAGCGATTTGTTATGATTTCTACGGATAAAGCTGTTAACCCTACTAGCGTTATGGGGGCCACTAAACGGGTGGCAGAGAAGGTTGTACTAGGTATGAATCATAAATATGATACTAAGTTTATTACGGTCCGTTTTGGTAATGTACTTGGTAGCCGTGGTTCTGTTATTCCCTTATTCCGTAAACAAATTGAAGCAGGCGGTCCTGTAACTGTTACAGATCCAGAAATGACTCGTTATTTCATGACTATTCCAGAAGCAAGCCAACTAGTGCTACAAGCTGGTGCTATGGGTAAGGGCGGCGAAGTGTTCCTCTTAGATATGGGCGAACCAGTTAAGATTGTAGATTTAGCTAAATATGATTCGTCTTTCTGGTTTTGAACCAAATAAGGATATTCGTATTGAATTTACCGGTTTGCGCCCAGGGGAAAAATTATACGAAGAGTTATTAACTGCTGAAGAAGGCACGAATACAACTACGCATAAGAAAATCTTTGAAGCTGCGTTAGAAGATGTTGACCAAGAATGGTTAGGCCGTGAAATCGAGCGCTTTGAAACATGTAGAACTGATATGGATGTAATCAATGTGTTACAGGACATCGTTCCTACATACCATCCAAATCATAACATCTAAATTGTCACTATATTAGTTATTAATTCACGTATATTACTACATCGTTATATAGCTATTTATATTTACTTACACTGTGCTTTGCTTGAGAGAGATAGACACAGTTCACAATCCTTAGAGGGAGAGACCCTGTTGTTTGTATACTTTCACAGAAAGGGGTATATGGGTGGAACAAATTATCGATTTAAAAGAGGTAGGTAAAGTCCTCGTTAAAAAGCGACGTAAAATTATCAATATTACAGTAGCCTGCATGGTACTAGGTGGTGCCTATGGTTTTCTAGCGCCATCTACGTATCAATCTACATCTATGTTGCGCATTAAGCAGGCTCAAGGCTTAAGCAATTCTGTATTATCAAGTTCCAATGGCTATTCTGACGCTATGTCTCGTCAATTGATGAACACAGATGCAGAAATTTTAAAAAGCCGTAATGTAGTAGAACCAGTTATTGCTGCTATTGAAGATCCTGAAGGTACAGGAAATGCGCCGACATACGAAGAGTTTGTTAAAACGCGCATTGAAACAAAACCATACAAGGAAACTGAGTTGTTACAAGTGAGCGTAACAGGCAAAAGTCCTGAACAAGCTCAAGAAGCTAATAAATTGCTAATTGATAACTTCTTGAAGCGCCTTGCTGAAATTTCTCATGTTGAACAACGTGCTACTCGTGAATTTTTACAAAAACGTGTTGTAACTGCTAAAACTGAATTGGAACAAGCAGAAAAGAGATTACAACAATTCCAAGTTGACAACAAAGTTTACTCCACAGCCGATCAAATGAAAGGCTTAACAGATAAGATTACACTTATCGATCGTGAAAAAGCGCAAAATCAACTTGATTTAGAAACGGCTCAAGCTGCATTAGGTAGTATCAATGAACAATTGGGTTCTGCTGGTAAAAGTATCGCTGATAGTGCTACAGTTCAAGCTTACAAAGGTCAATTAGCGGATCTTGAATCTCGTAAGGCTTCTTATGTTGGTAAATATACTGATGAGCATCCTGCGATGAAAGAAATTAATCAACAAATTGAAGAAGCTAAGAGAGGTCTAAATGCTGAAATTAATGCTATTGCGTCTCAACAAGCACCTTCTAGCAACTCTGCGCAACAAGGTTTGTTAGCTGATAAATTTAGAAATGAAGCCGCTCTTGCAGTAGCTCAAGGTAAACAATCTACATTAGCTGAGCTTGATAAAGCAAACGAAGAAGCTATGAAAGGCTTGCCTGAAAAAGAACGTGGCTATATCCAAGCAAAACGTGATGTAGATGTGGCACAAGATATCTACCAAATGTTATCCACTCGCTTAGAAGAAGCAAAGGTAGCAGAAGTGATGGTGCCAAATGAAGTTCAAATCGTAGATGCTCCTACATTGCCAGAAAAGGCAATTGCTCCGCGTAAGGTTCTCATTCTATTAGGCTCTGCAATTTTAGGTCTCATCCTTGGTTGCCTCTACACATTGGGTCAATTCTTCTGCAATCGCAAAGTTCAATCTGTACAAGAAATCAATGATGTTCTTGGCATTGAAAACTTAGGTGTGATTCCAAATCATGAAGAGAAAGAATATGAAGAACCTAGTAATCGTATCGTAGCATTGTTGCGCAAAGTGAGAGGTTAATATGATCAGACTAATTTCTAATGAACGTGGTGATACAGCACTCGTAGAAGCATATCGTACATTGCGTAGCAATTTACAATATGTATGTAATCAACAAAAAGGTAAGCTTATCTGTATTACAGCCGCTACTAGCGGTGAAGGCACTTCTGAAGTAGCCGCTAATACTGCATTAGCTTTATCTAAAAACAATAATAAAGTATTACTGATTGACGGTAATTTACGCAATCCAGTACAACACTTAGCCTTTTAATGTGCAAAAATAAAGGTCTTACTAATGCAGTAATGATGGATGAAGACTTGACGATTCATCGTAATGTACAACCTCATTTAGATGTATTGACAGCAGGAGAAGTGGTTCAGCATCCTTCTGAAGTAGTAGACTCTAGTAAATTGCCAACAATTTTAGATTATGTACGCGATGAATATGATGTGGTTATCATCGATACGCCACCAGTATTATCCGTTACTGATGCTATTGTATTAGCTGAAAAATCCGATGGTGTTATGCTCGTTGTTAGAAACGAAGTAGCAAGCCCAAAAGATTTGATAGAAGCAAAAAAACGCCTTACTCAAGTAGGCATTCCTCTATTAGGCTCTATCGTAATTGATACTTAATAATCTTACTTAATTCGTAATCTAATCGATTCATCAAGCGTATCAATATGGTACAGAAAGCATTGAGGTGATGTATATGAAAATTAATTTTTCTCCTCCAGATATTACCGACTTAGAAATCAACGAAGTCATTGAAGCCTTAAAAAGTGGGTGGATTACAACTGGTCCTCGTACTAAAGAGCTAGAGAAAAAGATTGCCGAACAGTTAGGCACACCTAAATCTGTTTGCTTGAATTCTGCGACTGCAGCGCTTGAAATGTCTCTTCGTGTATTAGGTATTGGCCCTGGTGATGAAGTCATTACGAGTGCTTATTCCTATACAGCTAGTGCGAGTCCTGTAGTTCATGTAGGTGCTACCTTAGTGATTGTAGATACACAAAAGGACTCTTATGAATGGATTACGATGCAGTAGCTCGTGCCATCACTCCAAAGACAAAGGCTATTATTCCAGTAGATATTGCTGGTGTACCTTGTGATTATGAGCGCTTGCGCTCCATTGTAGAGGACAAGAAATCTCTCTTTACTCCAGCCAATGATATTCAAAAAGCATTATGTCATATTCCTATCGTAGCGGACTGCGCTCATTCTTTTGGTGCAACCTACAAAGGTGTGCATACAGGCAATGTAGCTGACTTCAGTAGTTTCTCTTTCCATGCAGTAAAAAACTTTACTACTGCCGAAGGTGGCTGCGCTACATGGCGCCATATTGAGGGCTACGATGATGAAACTATTTATAAGCAATTCCAATTGTTGTCTTTGCATGGTCAAGATAAGGATGCTCTTGCTAAAACTAAGGCTGGCGCATGGGAATACGATATTAAAGGCACATATTACAAATGTAATATGACGGATATTATGGCTGCTATTGGTTTGGCGCAATTTGAAAGATATCCAAAACTGTTAGCACGTCGTAAGGAAATTATCGAAGCTTATGATGCAGGTTTAAAGATCTACCTGTTACAGTATTAAGTCACTATACTGATGATCATCAAAGTAGTGGTCACTTGTACTTAGTTCGCTTAGATGGACGTGATGCAGAATACCGTAACAAGGTAATTGAAGCTATGGCTGAAGCTGGAATTGCAACAAATGTACATTATAAACCAATTCCTATGCATACGGCTTACAAGAATTTAGGCTTTACTATTGATGATTATCCAAATGCTTATGATCAGTTTAAGAATGAGATTACATTGCCACTTCACACGTTGTTAACAGATGAAGAAGTGCAATATATCATTGAAACATTTAAAAGGATTATTACCGAATGCTAGTAAAAAACTTTCACGATCTACCCCAAGAGTTACAGTGTGAAGAGGTGCGTCCGTACTTTGAAATATTAAATCAAAGACGAACAAGTCTTTTATGTAAAAGCATTTTTGACCGTGTCATGGCGGCCGGCATGCTCATTACATTAAGTCCTGTATTTCTTGTATTAGCCATTATGATTAAACGAGATAGTGAAGGTGAGGTTTTCTTCCGCCAAACTCGGGTGACACAATATGGTCGTACCTTTGGAATCTATAAATTCCGTACTATGGTAAAAATGCGGAATCTCTTGGTGCTCAAGTAACGTCACAAAATGATATGAGGGTTACTAAGGTGGGCAATATGCTGCGCAGTTGTCGTCTTGATGAACTGCCTCAGCTTATCAACATTCTCTTAGGAGATATGAGCTTTGTTGGCACAAGACCTGAGGTACCGCGATATGTGGCAGCCTATACGGATGAGATGAAAGCTACGCTGTTGTTACCTGCTGGTGTAACGAGTGTAGCCAGCATTGCCTATAAAGATGAAGATCAGCTTTTACAAAATGCTCAAAATGTAGATGAAGTTTACATCAATGAGGTGTTACCAGGCAAGATGGCTTGGAATTTGAAGAGTATTAAGGAATTTTCTTTTTTACAAGATATAAAAACGATGATAGATACAGTGTTAGCTGTATTACGTTAAGAGAGGTCCCTATGAGTACATCTATGACAAAGGAAATACAAGAGAAAGAGCTGACTATGTTGCTGTACTTTAAAGAATTCTGCGACAAACATAATTTGCGCTTTTATCTTTGTGGCGGTGGTCTCATTGGGGCTATACGTCATAATGGTTTTATCCCTTGGGATGATGACTTAGATCTCTTTATGCCTCGTCCTGACTATGAAAAACTAGCAGAGTTGTGGCCTAAATATGCTGATACAGAACGTTATACGTATTGTCGTACAGATCGTCATCATATTTATCACGATGCAGGCGCTTCTATTCGAGATAACAACACGACTTTTATTAATCGTCACAGTATGCACGAAGATATTTGTCATGGTTTAGCCTTAGAGATTATGCCAATTGACGGCTGTGCACCTGGCAAAATCAGCCGTGCTTTGCAGTTGATGTGGGCTATGACATTTGCACTCTTTAACGCTCAACGATTACCGGATAATAAGGGGCCTATGTATCGTGCCTTAGCAGGATGTATCTATAAAGTCTTTTCTAGTCAGTCCGTGCGCTATCATATTTGGCGTTTCGCAGAAAAGCAAATGACTAAATATGATTTCAATACAAGCAAGGAGTGTACTGAGTTAATCGGTAGTTTAAAAGGCATGAAGTTAAGACATCCGCAAGAGGATTTTGCTTCTGTCGTTTATAAAGACTTTGAAGGACATCAAATACCTGTTATGAAAGGGTATGAGAGATATTTACGTCTCATTTGGGGCGATTATATGCAATTACCACCTGTGGAGCAACGTGTAGCAAAACATGACGCCGCATTTGCTGATTTGCATACGCCTTACAAAGAATATAGAGGCATTTATTATGCCCAAAATAAAGCTCAACCATAAGGAGGGCCTATGAAACGAATAGCAGTAATCTTTGCGGGTGGCGTAGGCGCTCGTATGAAGAACAGCAAGACGCCGAAACAATTTTTAGAATGGAACGGTAGACCTATTTTAATTCAAACCTTGGATGTTTTTGAACAAACAGAGGCTATTGATGGTATTGTTCTAGCCTGCAAAGCAGAATGGATTGATCATACAAAGCAACTAATTGAAAAGGCGAAATTACAAAAGGTTTTGTCCATTGTACCCGGCGGTGAAAGTGCTCTCGGCTCCCAATATAATGGGCTAGTTGAGACTAAGCGTTTATTCCCCGATGAAGATGTGACTGTGCTGATTCATGATGGTGTTCGTCCACTTGTTGATAGTGCTACTATTGAACGAAACATTGAATCTGTTGAATCTAAGGGTTCTGCTATTACTGTTACTCCTGCTATCGAAACGATTATGGTTACTCAAGATGGTTCCATCAATCGAATTTTAAATCGTAATGAATGTCTTATGGCTAAGGCTCCACAGAGCTTTAGATTAGATGATATTTTATCTGTTCATGATCGAGCAAAAGACGATGGAATACATGATTTCATTGATTCTGCATCGATGATGATGCATTATGGTTACACTTTATACCCTGTACTAGGGGAAACTGAAAATATAAAAATTACAACACCATCCGATTATTATATGTTTACGGGGATTATTAAAAACCGTGAACTAGGAGGATTAGAAGATGAGTAATTCCGTTATCCAACGTGAGTTAACGGCTTTAGTACATGAAGAAAAGTACTTTGATTTCCTCCGTCATCAACGCGTTCTTGTAACGGGTGCAACAGGGCTTATTGGCTCTATGTTTATTAAACTACTCATACTTGCTAATGAAGCTTATGGCTTGGATTTAAAGTGCTTGGTCATGTGCGAAGCCATGATAAAGCACAAACTATTTTTGGTGAGCATTTAGATAATGAATCATTTACTATTATTGATGGCTCATTAGAATCTATCGATACGCCATGTGACTATATCCTGCATGGTGCGGCACCAACACAATCTAAATTTTTTGTAGAACATCCTGTAGAGACAATTCGTACCTCTATCCATGGTACAGAGGCTATGCTTGAGCTAAGTCGTCATAAAAAGGTAAAAAAACTTGTTTACCTATCCAGCATGGAGCAATATGGCGTTCCCTATGAATCAGGTCAAGTGATGACTGAGGAACGCTTAGGTTATCTTGATCACCTAAATGTACGTAGTTCCTATTCTGAAAGTAAACGACTCTGCGAATGTTATTGTAAGTCTTATGCGGTCGAGTATGGCGTTCCCGCTGTTATCGCTCGACTAGCTCAAACCTTTGGACCAGGTGTTCCTGTATCTGATAATCGTGTATTCATGCAGTTCACTAAGAGTGCTCTCAAGCATGAAGATATTGTTCTTCACACAAAGGGCGACTCTATGTCTAACTACTGCTATATTACAGATGCTTTGACCGGTATCTTGACCCTTATGAAATCAGGGGAAGTAGGAGAAGCATACAATATATGTCATGATGAAGAGACTCGCTCTATTGCTAGCATTGCTCATTTAGTGGCAACACATGTAAGTGATGATAAGAGTAAAGTTATCTTTGATATTCCAGAAGATGTGCAAGGGCTCGGTTATGCTCCGACAGTTCACATGTTCTTAAGTTCTAAGAAGTTAAAATCTTTAGGCTGGCAGCCTAAGGTATCAATGGCACAAGCCTATGTAAGACTAGCAGAATATATCCAAGAGGAAGGCTTATGAAAAAGGAAATAATTATTGTCACTATCTCCCTTGGTAATGATGGAGCTGAACGAATTTAACCGAGTTAGCTCGTCAATGGATACATGATGGTCACCATATTACGGTTATCCAAACAAGCCCTAATCGATATGGTAACGAATATGCTTTAGAGGAAGGTATTGAGCAAATCCAAATTCATACTACTAGCTCTAATAAAGTGATTCGTTTTATGCAAGAAATAAAAGAATTAATCAAGATCTTGAAGACGAGACCAAATGCTACATGCTTATCGTTCTTGTCTGCATCGAGTTTCATCTTGGCCATTAGTTCTTGGTTTGTAAACAATCGCATCGTTTTTTCTGAACGCAACAATCCGCGCAAGGTGCCTATCGGTTGGCATCAACAAGCGTTGCGTAATTTTGCCTTTCGATTCGCCGATGCACTAGTATTCCAAACAGAAGACGCTCGCTCTTATTTCCCTGAATCTGTCCAAAAGCGTGGTGTTATTATTCCTAATCCTATTAATGGTAAATTGCCACCACCTATTGAGGGAGAGCGAGAAAAGACAATCGTTACTGCCTGTCGATTACATCCTCAAAAAAACTTGCCTATGATGATCAATGCTTTTAGTATGTTAGCGGATGAGTTTCCAGAGTATAAACTTGTCATCTATGGTCAAGGCGTTTTAGAAGATGAATTACGAGGTCAAATTAAATCTCTTAATTTAGAGGATAGAATTTTATTACCAGGCTTTGCTAGTAATATTTTAGCAAAAGTAGCACCTTGTTCCATGTTTGTGTCCTCTTCTGACTTTGAAGGTATTTCAAACTCTATGCTAGAGGCCCTTGGCATGGGATTGCCTGCAGTCGTTACAGACTGTCCTGTAGGCGGTGCTCGTATGGTAATTAAAAGTGGAGAGAATGGTATTCTTGTACCTGTAGGTGATACACAGGCTATGTATGAAGCTATGCGCAGTGTCTTGAAAAATCCTGAATTAGCCGCTAAGCTTTCACAAGAAGCCATCAAAGTACGCGATGAGTTCCCATTGTGGAAAATCGCAAAACGTTGGTTAGAAGTTTTATGAGTTGTAAGGAGGGGAACCATTGAAGTTAAATATAACGGCTCTTGCTGACCGCATGATATGGTTCATAACTCTAATCTTTTTAGTGTTGTCGTTGACCATTTCCTTTGCCCTTGGCGAGGCGAACTATGGTGCCTATGTATTATTTGTATGCTTATTTGGGCTCATTATTTTTTATCTTATAAGAGAGCAGGGCGTTATTAAGCTACGGCTCAATTGGATGCATGGTTATATGCTGCTCTTTATAGGAGCTTGTTACCTTAGTACGATTAATGCCATAGATACGTCTGTAGCGATGAGTCGAAGTTTTGACATCGTCAAGATATTCTTTATGCTCATCATCTTGTACATGTGCTATCAAGATAAAAAATCAGTGGATACATTATTAAAGATTGGTATGTGGACAGGCTATATAGTTTGTTTTTACACTGTTTATTTTTATGGTTTAGATTATTTTATTACTGTCTTATCATCGTCGGCACGTATTGCCAATGATGCATTAAATGCGAATACAGTAGGTCTTTTGGGCGCTAATGCTATTGTAATGACCTTGTATTACATGTTATATGATCGCCCTCGATGGTGGCATATTATCGCATTACCTACATTAGGTATTCTTGCTGCTACAGGCAGTCGTAAGGCTCTTGTATTCGTTGTAGCAGGTACAGTATTACTTTTTGTTTTTAAAAGCTTACGCAGTGCCAATGTAGTCAATTCGATTGCTAAAATTATTGGTTCTTTACTAGGTCTTACTATCGTAGGTGTTGCTGTATTGCAATTACCGATGTTTGCTGAAGTATTAGATCGTATGTCTAGCATGGTGGAAGCTTTTGCCGGTACTGGCGGTGACTCATCTACTATCATTCGTATGGCTTTAGTGGATATTGGTTGGGATTTATTCTACCAATCTCCTATCACTGGGGTTGGTGTCAATAACCCATCTGTATATACATTCTTCCTATATGGTAAGGAGAACTACTACCTTCACAATAACTACATTGAGTTATTAGCCGGTACTGGTATTATCGGTTTATTGGCGTATTATTCCATGTATTTGTATGTGGCATATAATTTAATTCGCTATCGTGATTTCCACAGTAATGAATATGTAATGGTGCTCATTCTATTCCTTTCACAAATTGTAATGGATATGGGCATGGTGTCTTATGAAAGTAAGAGTACTTATTTATATGATGTTGTTTTATTTAGAGGTGCAAATGCTCCGGAAGGGACGTAAAAATGAAGCTCAGCAAATTGTGTAAAGTTGGCATGTCCTTTTTAACAAAACCTTACTATCGTACTCGAGTTCTGATTAAATCAGGCTATTATGATAACTTATCTGATGAAGATTTTCTAAAGAAGATATTTCCTAAATATATGGGGTATCCCTTAGATTTAGAGAATCCTAAAACTTTCAGTGAAAAATTACAATGGCTAAAAGTCAATTACCGGAATCCTATTCAAACTGTTATGGTTGATAAGCATGAAGCAAAACAGTTTATTGCGGAACGTGTGGGAAATCAATATATTATTCCTACACTTGCTGTATGGGATTCCGTAGAGGATATCGATATCGATGCATTGCCAAATCAATTTGTGTTGAAGTCAACTCATGATAGTGGAGGCATCGTAATTTGTAAAGACAAATCATCCTTTGACTTCGAAGCAGCTAAAGCGAAGTTAAGTGCATCTCTAAAACGCGATTATTCTAAAATTGCTAGAGAATGGCCTTATCAGAATGTACCACGTCGCATTATAGCAGAAGAATATATTTCAGAATTGGGCAGTGATGATTTATTGGACTATAAGATGTATTCCTTTCATGGAGAACCAAAGCTAACTGTGGTATGTTCAGATCGCTTTTCAAAGTCTGGAACGCGTATGAACTTCTATGATATCGATTGGAAACCTATGGGAATTCATTTTGGTCATTATCCACCGTTGCCAACAGAGTTCCCGAGACCTGAAACATATGATGAGATGTTAAGAATTGCTACGGAACTTAGTAAAGATTGCCCGTTTTTACGTGTTGATTTCTATGAAATAAAGGGACGACTGTATATTGGAGAGTTAACGTTCTTCCCTGGTGCGGGATTAGAACAGTTTCGTCCTATATCAAAAGATTATGAATTGGGAGAGTGGTTACATCTTGAAACTGTACATCGGAGCTGATTTCGTTCCTACGGATATCAATAAAAGTTTGTTTGAAGCGGGCAAAGGGGAAGCATTAGTAGGTAAAGAGTTATATGAAATTCTTAAGCAATCTGATTTAAATGTTTTTAATTTAGAAGTGCCTCTTACTGATGTAGAAACACCAATTGTAAAATTTGGTAATAATTTGATTGCTCCATCTAAGACAGTTTATGGCTATAAAGCTTTAGAGCCTATTTTCTTAACATTAGCTAATAATCACTCCTTAGATCATGGTGCAGAAGGATTAATTACTACACTGGAGTTATTAAAAAAGCATGATATTAAAAATGCAGGTGCTGGTGCTGATGTAAAAGCAGCTAAAAAGCCATTTATCTTTGAAAAAGAAGGTATACGTATAGGATTTTACCTATGTGCAGAACATGAGTTTACCGTTGCTTCTTGTCATACAATGGGGGCTAATCCATTTGATGTATTAGAGAGCTTTGATGATGTAGAAGCTTTAAAGAAAACTTGTGATTATGTTATCGTCCTATATCATGGTGGAAAGGAGTATTATCGCTATCCATCGCCAATGTTACAAAGATATTGCAGAAAATTTGTTGATAAAGGGGCAGACCTTGTAATTTGTCAACATAGTCATTGTATAGGTTCTCGTGAGGACTATGGTAAGGGGACTATTATTTATGGCCAAGGTAACTTTATCTTTAATTCCGAATTCTATATACATCATAAGGAGTTTGTAAAAGATTCCTTATTAATCAGTGTAGAGGCTACAAAGGATACCTTTGTTGTATCTGAAGTGCCAATTCGTAGTACCGAAAGGGGCACCCGTTTGGCTACTGAATCAGAAGCCATTGAAACATTGACAGAATATAAAAAGCGAAGTGAAAACATTAGAGATGCTCATTTTGTTGCTCAAGCATATAAGGATTTTGCTGATACTCATGTAAAGCGATATTTGCGTGAATTTTTAGGTAGATCTTTTATTATCCGTGCAATAAATGGATTATTTGGACGAAAATTAATGCAACTTATTTTAGGGCCTACAAGTTATTTAGCAATACAAAACTATTTAGAGTGTGAAGCTCATCATGAATTATTCTTAAGAGGCATTAAGAATATCAATAAAAAATAATGGATACTAAAATCGTAGCTGCTGCTAAATGGTCTGTAATTACAGAGGTTTTAGCAAAGCTTATTACACCACTTACAAATATAATATTGGCCCATATGCTTGCACCGACGGCGTTTGGTATATTGGCAACAATTATGATGGTTATCTCTTTTGCAGAAATGCTTGCTGACGCGGGATTCCAAAAGTTTCTTGTACAGCATGAGTTTGAAAGTGACCAAGAAAAGCAAGAGGCCACAGATGTGGCATTTATTGCTAATCTAGTACTTTCTTTACTATTATGGGGTGCTATCATAATAGGCCGTGATAAATTGGCTGTACTAGTAGGTAATGATGGTTTAGGCATACCGTTGGCTGTGATGGGAGCAATGATACCTCTATCAGCCTTTAGCAGTGTGCAGATGGCTTTGTATAGACGGGACTTTAACTTTAAGTTTCTTCTAAATATTCGCCTTATAACTATTTGACACCTATAGTGATATCTATTCCTATGGCGCTCATGGGGTACGATTATTGGTCTTTAATTGCTGGTATGTTAGGGGCTCAGCTATTTACAGCATTAGCCTTATTAAAGAGTAGACGAAATCAAATTCGCTTATTCTTTAGTGGTCGTGTTTTTATGAACATGTTTAGCTATAGTGCATGGTCATTGGCGGAAGCCTTTTCCATTTGGCTTACCGCCTGGGTAGATACCTTTATTATCAGTCGATTTCTCGATGCGTACTATTTAGGTATTTATAAGATGCCGATGGCCATTGTAACAACTGTTATGGCTATGGCTACAGCATCGTTAGCGCCAGTGCTTTTTGCAGCCCTAAGTAGGGTACAACATGATCAACAGGCTTTTTCCAATACATTCTTTACATTCCAACGCTATATGGCCTTATTCTTAGTGCCTATAGGTGTAGGTTTATTTGTATTCCAAGACTTTGTTGTTCAGCTTTTACTTGGGCCTCAATGGAAATTGGCGGGGGTCGTTTTAGGTTCTTGGGCATTGAGCTCAGCTATTATGACTGTTACAGCGAATCTAATTTCTGAAATATTCCGTGCTAAAGGCATGCCAAATCTATCGTTCTGGACTCAAGTATTACATTTAGTTGTTTTAATTCCAGTTATTTATATTTGTATTCAATATGATTTTACTACCTTTGTGTATGCTCGCTCTATAGTGCGAATGGAAATGCTCGCTGTAGCTATGTTGTTCTTGGTTCTATTCGTCAATATGAGTGCGTTCCGCATACTATCTAATATTAGTGTATATCTCATTACCGCATCGTTAGTTGGGGCACTAGCGTATAGTATTTTACATCTATATGATACGGTGCTGTGGACGATAGCTTGTATGCTGTTATGCGTTCTATTGTATGTGGCTATTTTGTGTATCATTCCATCTGAGCGTACTATTATTACTTCTGGTATTAATAAAGTTTTAGGTAAAGTAAAACGCTCATAATTAACAGAACTATGAAAGGAGTACATATGCTTTCAAAAAATGTAGACTTAAACAACACGGTAATCCTTGTAACGGGAGCCGCTGGATTTGTAGGGGCTAATCTCGTTATGTCCCTCTTATCTGAAGCAGAAGGAACTCAAATTATCGGCATAGATTCTGTTAATGACTACTATGACGTAGCGTTAAAGGATTATCGATTACAGCAAATCGATGCGATGAGCAAAGGCAATAAAAATACGTGGATTTTCAAAAAAGGCAATCTTGCTGATAAGGCTTTTATTGATGATATTTTTGCTACTTATAAACCTCGCGTTGTTGTAAATTTAGCGGCTCAAGCCGGGGTTCGCTACTCTATTACAAACCCAGATGCTTATATCGAATCTAATATTATTGGTTTTTATAATATATTAGAGGCGTGTCGTCATTCTTATGACAATGGTGAAAGTGGTGTAGAACATTTAGTATATGCATCATCTTCTTCCGTATATGGGGCGAATAAACAAATCCCATACTCTACAGATCATAAGGTAGATAACCCAGTATCCTTGTACGCGGCTACAAAAAAATCCAATGAATTGCTAGCTTATTCTTACGCAAAGCTCTATAACATTCCGAGCACTGGGCTTAGATTCTTTACAGTATACGGTCCGGCAGGTCGTCCAGATATGGCATACTTCGGATTCACCAATACTTTGCGCAGTGGTGGCACTATTAAATCTTTAACTACGGTAACTGCAAACGTGATTTTACCTATATTGATGATATTGTAGAAGGCGTTTCTAAGGTTATGTGTGCTGCACCAGAGCGTCGTAACGGGGCTGATGGATTGCCAGTACCACCATATGCTATTTATAACATTGGTAATAGCAATCCTGAAAATCTCCTCGATTTTGTACGCATTCTTTCAGAAGAATTAGTATCTGCTGGAGTACTACCAGAAGATTATAATTTTGAGGAACATAAAGAATTAGTCCCTATGCAACCAGGTGATGTACCTGTTACATATGCGGATACGAGCGCCTTAGAAGAAGATTTTGGCTTCAAACCAAATACAACGTTGCGAGAAGGTTTAAGACGTTTTGCTGTATGGTATAAAGATTTCTATATGACGGAGGGCAAATAAATGAAAATTGCAATTGCTGGTACAGGCTATGTAGGCCTTTCCAATGGTGTATTATTAGCACAACATAATGAAGTAGTAGCCCTCGATATTATTCCTGAAAAAGTGGATATGTTAAATCGCAAGGAAGCACCTATTGTAGATGCGGAATTGCAGGAATATTTAGCCACAAAAGAATTAAACTTTAAAGCTACATTAGATCCTGTGGAAGCCTTTAAAGGTGCGGATTATGTAATTATTTCTACACCTACCAACTATGATCCACAAAAGAACTTCTTTGATACATCTTCTGTTGAGCAAGTCATTAAAACTGTTTTAGAAATTAATCCTGATGCGGTAATGATTATTAAATCAACTGTACCAGTAGGTTATACTGTACAAATGCGTGAAGAGTTTAAAACAGAGAATTTGATTTTCTCCCCAGAATTCTTGCGAGAAGGTAAAGCCTTATACGATAACTTGTATCCATCTCGTATTGTTGTAGGTGAAGACTCTGATCGTGCTCGCCGCTTTGGTCAACTATTAGCTGATGGTGCTATTAAAGAAAATGTACCACAGTTATATACTGATTCCACAGAAGCAGAAGCTATTAAATTATTTGCTAATACGTATTTAGCATTGCGTGTGGCATACTTTAATGAGCTTGATTCCTATGCGGAGGTACGGGGCCTTAGCACAAGCCAAATCATTAATGGTGTATGTTTAGACCCTCGTATTGGGGACTTTTATAATAATCCATCCTTCGGCTATGGTGGGTATTGCTTGCCAAAGGATACAAAACAGTTATTAGCTAACTATAATGATGTACCACAAAATTTAATCTCTGCCATTGTTGATGCGAATAGAACACGTAAAGACCATGTGGCGGATGCTATTATTGCTAAAAATCCTAAAATTGTTGGTATCTATCGCTTGACGATGAAAATGAACTCTGATAACTTTAGAGCATCAGCCATTCAAGGTGTTATGAAGCGTATCAAGGCTAAAGGTATTGCTGTTGTAGTTTATGAACCAACTCTTGATGCCGAAGACTTCTTCAATTCACCAGTGATTCGTAACTTTGAAGATTTTAAACGCGTCAGCGATGTTATTGTAGCTAATCGTTGGGATCCATCTTTAGAAGATGTGAAAGAAAAGGTTTATACGAGAGATATTTTTGACCGCGATTAATTTAGCTATATGTATTGTGACGTTTAGGAGAGTAGTATGAAACGTTGGATACTATATATCGTGTTGGGTTTAATTGTGTTTTTTATATGGGATAATTCATTACAAAACGGAGGCTCCTCTGATGGGTTTAGCCTTATTTTTGCTGAGAAGTTAGCTCCCATAGCACATAATCTAGGCTTTCACGGAAATATATGGGCTTTAAATAGGATTGTTCGGAAATTAGCACATCTCACGGAGTTTACAATCCTTGGTGGCGTTTTATATGCAATCTTACGTCGTTATATTGAGTATGGAACCGTATTTAAAACGATTGGTCTAGGGATGGCTATAGCTATTCTTGATGAATTTATACAAAGATTTTCACCAGGTCGGAGCTCTCAATTTTCCGATGTTGTCATTGATACAATAGGTGTTGTTATTGGTATACTCTTAGTAAAGTTAGTCTATAAAATAGGTCAGAAAAAAAGCATATATAAAAAATAAACTGTTGCTAATATACAGCATGAGTATAAAATGCCTCATAATTACGAAGATTATGAGGCGTTTTTAATGAAATTTAGATGAAAATTTAAATAAAATATTAAATGAACACATCATAATTTATCTATTTTTATATAAAAACCACTATACAAGCGACTTTTACCCTGTTATAATCATGAATAGAAAATGAAAACTTAAATGAGATAAAAGATGAACTTTATAAAAGAGGACGATTTCTGTAAGGGATTATCGTAAGTAGAAGGGAAAGATTATGAATCGCGTGGTTGATTTACATGGTTGCATTTTGCCAGCTGTGTTAGGTCCTCAAGGGCCACAAACAATGGCAGAATCAGTAAAAATGATTAAGTCCTTGTGTAATCAAGGCATTACAGATATTTTTAGTACTCCTGATGTGACAGTATCTATGGATAAAAAGACATGGAATACTATGGAGTCTTTAGTAAATGATGTGAAGCTTGCTGTAGGAGAACAACAGGTAGATATAACTATTCATAGTGGTGCTCGTGTTTTGCTCTGTGATGAAATGGTTGAATATATTGCTGCTCATCGGAATCAATATCTTTTAGGGAATAGCCATTTTATGTTAGTAGCACTACCTCAAAATAGCAAGGTTCATCATGTTAATGCATGGCTGTTAAGCTTACTTGATATGGGCATTGTTCCTATTATTAGTGAAGTAGAATCTTACAGACAATTATTCACTAAACCAGAACAACTATTAGAGTGGGTAGATAAAGGCATTTTGATTCAATGCAATATGGCATCTTTTAATCACAATAATGCTAATTACCAAAGAGCTATTGAATTGTATCGAAATGGTTTGATTCATTTCTTTGGTACTGGTTATAGCAGTGAACGTGATGTACAAGCACATCAAGGTTATGTAGAAGCAATTTCTAAATTGGATAGCACATATAAAAAGATTTGCTCCCAAATATTCATCTTAATGAGCGTGATCTTTTGGCTAATCGCACATTCTATCCAGCTGTTCCATCTAGTTGGGTAGGTCAAAGGTCCAATTTCTTGACACGTCTATTTGGCTTTGCATTATAAATTATATAGGTTCTTTTATCCATGCTATATTGGCATAGGTAAAAGAACCTATTTTTACTTTATATTGTATTTTGGGTTGAAAACAACCACCATATATAGTATACTGAGGGGGCAGTAGAAATAGAGAGTTTTCTAATAATTCTTTACATTTTTACATATAAATTTATAAAAAGTATGGTTTGCCATACTTTTTTCTATGTCTTAACATATTTTTCAGCGGTAACAAAATGGGGAGGTTGCCAATATGTTGCAGGTCATCAAACGGGATGGTACAAAGGTACCTTTCGACAAACACAAAATTGCTTTAGCTATTGAAAAGGCTGAGCATAGTAGTACAGGGTTGTACGAAGAGGGGTTAGCACAGCGTATTGCAGATGAAATAGAAGAATATGCTCAAAAGCTCCAAAAAGATATGACAATTTATGCTATTGAAGATCAAGTGTATTATAAGTTGATTGAGTATCATAATCCTGCAACGGCACGTGCCTATGAAGGTTACAAAGCTGTGCAAGCTTTTAAACGTCGTCAAAATACTACAGATGATGATGTAATTGGTTTGTTAGATCGTAGTAATGTTAGTGTTCTTGATGAGAACTCTAATAAGGACGCAGCGATTGTATCTACACAACGCGATTTAATTGCTGGTGAGGTATCTAAGGATATTGCACGTCGTAAATTAATTCCTACAGATATTTTAGAGGCTCATGATAGTGGTGCTATTCATTTCCATGATATGGACTATATTATTCAGCCCATGTTTAACTGTTGCTTAATCAATTTGGAAGACATGCTTACAAATGGTACGGTAATCAATGGTAAGAAAATTGATACACCCTAAATCGTTCCAAGTGGCATGTACAGTTACAACGCAAATCATTGCGCAAGTTGCATCTGGTCAATATGGTGGTCAAAGTATTAATGGCATTGACCGTATTTTGGCGCCATTTGTACGTAAGTCTTATGAGAAAATCCTTAACAATGTTATTGAAGAACAAGTTGAGATTTATGGCATGGAGCCTAATATGGAAAAGGCTCGTGAAATTGCTTGGAACCGTACGCGCAAAGAGGTTAAGGATGGGATCCAAACTATCCAGTATCAAATTAATACATTGATGACTACAAATGGTCAATCTCCATTTGTTACATTGTTTATGTATTTCCAACCTGATTACGAATACGCTAAGGAAGCAGCTCTCATTACGGAAGAGATTTTACGTCAACGTATTAAAGGCGTAAAAAATGAAGCTGATATATATATTACACCAGCTTTCCCTAAGTTGATTTATGTTCTTGACGAACATAATGTAACACCAGATAGCCCATACTATTACTTAACTGAATTGGCTGCACAATGTACAGCTAAACGGATGTACCCAGATTATATTTCCGCTAAAAAAATGAAGGAAAACTATGAAGGGAATGTATTTAGTCCAATGGGTTGCCGTTCCTTCTTATCTCCTTGGAAGGATGAAAAAGGGAACTATAAATTTGATGGACGTTTTAATATGGGCGTTGTGAGCTTAAACTTGCCACAAATTGGTATTTTGGCTCGCGGTAGTGAAGAAAAATATTTTGAAATTTTAGATAAACGTCTTGAATTAGCAGAAAAAGCATTGTTATTACGCTACAATCTTTTGAAAGATGTAGTGAGTGATGTGTCTCCAATTCACTGGCAACATGGTGCCATTGCACGCCTTAAAAAAGGTGAAAAAATTGGTCGTTTCTTATCTGGCGGTTATGCAACGATTTCTCTTGGCTATATCGGTATCTATGAAGCTACTCGCTTGATTACAGGTGAGTCTAATACAGGCGAAAAAGGCCGTGTATTTGCAATGAAAATCATGGATCGTCTAAATGCCGCTATTGATTTATGGCATGATAAACATAACCTTGGTTTTGGCTTATATGGTACGCCTGCTGAAAGCTTAACAAATCGATTCTCTTCTTTAGACCGTGCCCGTTTTGGTATTATTGAAGATATTACAGATAAAGGGTATTACACTAATAGCTATCACGTAAATGTTCGAGAAGAGATTAATGTATTTGATAAATTTGCCTTTGAATCTGAGTTCCAAAAGAAATCTACAGGCGGCTGTATTTCCTATGCGGAAATTCCAAATATGACTAATAATATTCCAGCTATTTTGACCATGATTCAATATATTTACGATCACATTTCTTATGCTGAGTTTAATACGAAATCCGATTACTGTCATGAATGTGGTTTTGATGGAGAAATCAAGGTAAATGAACATAACGAATGGGAATGCCCGCGCTGTCACAATACGAATCGCGATAAATTAACTGTTATCCGCCGTACATGTGGTTATCTTGGGGAAAACTTCTGGAATGAAGGCCGTACGAAAGAAATCAAAGATCGGGTAATGCACATTTAAAATTATTAGAATTATAGTTATCATAAATACATGGTAAAAGCTGTGCCTTAGGCACAGCTTTTACTGTATTTGTGAGAAATAGAAATATATCTATATAGTGTTGATCATTTGATATGCACTACTATGGAGGTTATGATGAGATATGGGCAAATAAGACAATATGATATTGCCAATGGAGAAGGAATTCGCACATCTATCTTTGTGACTGGATGTACGCATTGTTGTTATAACTGCTTTAACGAAGAATACCAAGATTTTAATGCCGGTAAAGTATGGACACAAGCTGAAACAGATCTAGTTGTCTCTTATATTAAGAATCCTAACTGCTCAGGTTTAACTTTATTGGGTGGAGAGCCTTTCCAAAATGTACAAGGTTTATTACCTGTAGTAAGAGCTGTACGAGGGGCTGCACCGGAAAAGAAAATTTGGGCCTATTCAGGGTATGAAATAGATGATATTTTAGAGGATGAGTTGCGAAGTGCTTTATTACAGGAAATTGATATCCTCGTAGATGGTCGCTTTGTAGATGAACTTAGAGACCCGGCCTTACGTTTTAGAGGATCATCGAATCAACGCATTATAGACGTTAAAAAAACATTAGCGGCTGGAGAAATTGTATTAGCAATGGAGTAAGTATGGCTTTTGATAAACGAGTTATTGGGCTCATCATTATAGTTGGTTTTATAGCGGGGTTAATAGGTGCTTTTTATACGCATTTATTGCATGGAATTCAACAGTTTGTATACAACTATTCTGCCGCTGACCACCTGAGTTTTGGTGCCGCTGTAGCGCGTGTTTCACCATTAGAGCGTTTGATTCCTTTAGTTATATGTGGTGTAGTAGGGGGTGTAGGTTGGTTCCTTATTCATCGCTATGGTAAAGGTGTTGTAGATATTAAGGCTGCTGTTTCGGGCAAAATGGATATGCATCCCATTACAACTTTACTTCATGCCACACTACAAATTATTACTGTTGGTATAGGCTCTCCATTAGGTCGAGAGGTTGCACCACGAGAGGCCAGCGCAGGGATTACAACTTTTTTAGTTGATTATTTTGATATAAAAAAAGAGGACCGTCAGCTCTTAATTGCCTGTGCCGCAGGAGCAGGTCTTGCTGCTGTATATAATTCACCTTTATCAGCGGCCATTTTCACCTTGGAAACATTGCTGCTTACTTGGAATGTTAGAGCTATGAGTGCTGCTTTAGTATGCTGTGGCTTAGCTACCTTTGTGACTCGGCAAGCTGGTGTAGGGGACGTCATTCAATATACGATGGCACAGCCTAGTTTGGGGAGTCACTATGTAGAATTTTCCATAGCCTTAGGCGCTATAGTAGCGGTGGGGGTAGTGTTATTTAATATTACTCAAAGTAAGTTACCTTCTATTCACCGTAGTAGTCCTGTTATGATTCCTATATCAATCGTTGCATTTACACTTGTCGGTGTAATGGCTATGTACTTTCCTGAAATTCTTGGGAATGGTAAGGCTGGTAATGAGTTGACCTTTACAAATGATATTACATGGACGTATGCATTGGGATTGTTTGGCACTAAATGGGTTGCAGTGTTACTCGCTTTGGCGGCAGGTGCTTACGGTGGTCGTATTACACCATCTATGATGTTAGGTAGTACATTAGCTATTGTATTTGGTACTATATGGTCCATTGCAGTTGCCCCTATATCTTTAGGGATGGCCGCCTTTATAGGGGCTGTAGCGTTTTTAGGTCTCGCACAGAAGATGCCTATGACATCTTGTGTGTTTATGCTTGAGTTATCTCGCTTCTCCGTGGAAATGTTGTTCCCTATAGCGTTGACGATGGGCACAGCACTTATGGTAGAGCAGATCATTCAATCAAAATTAAAAAGCGATAAAAAACAATGAGCTATAAATAAAAATAAGTGGTAGGTAGCAATTAATAGTAGTGAGTCACATTCATACCTAAAAGCTAATTACAGGCTTATAGGACAAAAAGTGTGTGTAAAAACCCTTATAACACTAGATATTTACTAGTGTTATAAGGGTTTAATCTTTTTTTGGAGAAGTTTGAGGGTGGACAAAAAAAGTGTGGGTGAAAACATCAATTAACCCTTGTAATTACTGACTAAAATGAGGTTATATCTTCCTATATATAAACAAATATGGAGGAAGAGTTTATGCGACAAATAAAATGTCCTGATTGTAATGAAACATGTATTAAACACGGTGTTTTAAAATCTGGTTCTCAGCGTTGGTTTTGTAAACATTGTAAGGTGGCATTTACCGTTAAAATTAATAATTTAAGTAAAGAGTTAAGCCTATTCTTGAATTGGTTATTCAGCACCAATATTCAAGCTGATATGCCTGGTAAAGGTCGTACATTCAGGCGTAAAACCGCTAAATTTTGGTCCATATGGCCATTGCCACCAAAAGTGGAAGAAGTACATGATGTGGTATATCTTGATGGAATTTACTTAGCTAGGAATTTATGTGTGTTGATTTGTTGCAATGATACTCATGTTCTAGGATGGTATGTCTGTCGTTATGAGCATGCTAGAGCTTGGCAGTGTTTAATGGAACGGATTGCCGAACCTAAAGTTGTTGTGTCTGATGGTGCTAATGGTTTGCCTAAAGCATTACGTAAAGTTTGGCCTCATAGCAGTCACCAAAGATGCCTGTTTCACATTTTTTGTCAGGTTAGACGATATACGACAAGTAGACCTAAAACGTTAGCTGGGAAGGACCTTTATAGTCTTGCCAAAGCTTTATTTAATGTGAAAACAATGGATCAAGCCTTTATATGGATTAATGAGCTTTCAGCGTGGCGAATGACATATTCTGATTTTTTACGAGAAATGACGATTGATGAATTCGGAAACAAACGCTCTACACATGAGCGTTTGCTTAAAAGCTGAATCATCATTATGGCGTCTGATTAGGCAACAAACTTTATTTACTTTTTTGGAATGTTTTGATATTACAATACCTACAACAAATAATCGTATTGAAGGTGGAGTAAATGCTCAACTAAGAAGTATGCTACGGGCTCATAGGGGTCTTTCACTTGAAAGAAGACTAAAAGCGGTCTATTGGTGGTGCTATATGCACTCACCAAGACCGCTTTCTATTTCAGATATATTAAATTGTATGCCTACAGATGAATCGATTGCTGCTATCTACAAACGGTTATCTGATTATTGCCAAATAGATCGTTCAATCCCTCAATGGGGTGATGCTCCTGTTTGGAATGAGCTACATATGTCTACAGATTTTTTCCAACTTATTGGGATTAGTCACACACACTTTTTGTCCTATAACCCTAATTACATGCTTATAAACTAAAACATAAAGCGGATAGTTGTGTTAAGAAACTATCCGCTTTTGTTATGTGTGCATATTTTATTGTATATTTGATTATACGATTTTGGCGTTTTTATCGTACTCTTCGCCACCTGCATCAGGAAGCATACCGTATTCCACAGTCCACAAGTGTTTATATTTTAACGCTTGATTATGAATGCGTTCAATTTGAGTTTCGTCTGTACGAACAACACGAGCTGGAATGCCAACAACTAAGGAGTTAGGAGGGATTACAGTATTTTTTTTCAATACAGCACCAGCGGCGATGATGGAGCCAGAACCAATATGGCAACCACTTAATACGATAGCACCCATACCAACTAATACATTATCTTCAATTGTGCTAGCATGTACGATTGCGCCATGACCAATTGTAACGTAATCTCCTAGGACACAGGCCTTATCATCATCTACGTGCAAAACAGAGTTGTCTTGTACATTAGTGTAACGACCTACAACAATTTTGTTTACGTCTCCCCGAAGTGCGCAATTTTGCCAGATAGATGCGTATTCTTTTAATTCCACATCACCAGCAAGTTCTGCACCAGGCATGACACAACTTTTAGGATCTAATTTAGGATATTTTCCGTGAAATGGTAACATGAGTACTCCTATTATATTAATTAAACGATTTCAATAAGGCGTTGAGCTTTACGAATAGACATAATAGCTTCATTCATTACAGATTGAACGATAGTATGAGCTGGCTCAATAGCTGTAAGACGGTTTAAACCTTGGCCTACTTGCACAGCACCATTTACAACATCGCCATCAATAGCGGCGCGTTTGTTAGTACCTTGAGACATTTTAGTACGTTCCTCCGGCGTAGTAACACCATCAGTTTCAGCAGCTAGATAACGCGTAGTGAATTCATTTTTTAAGCTGCGTACGCCACCGTGACCAGAGAGAAGACCTGTTACAACAGAGTCTGTATCTGTGGCGTTGATGATTGCTTCCTTCATATTTGGATGTGCTTGGCATTCTTCGGCTAACAAGAAACGAGAGCCCATTTGTACGCCTTCTGCGCCCATCAATAATGCAGCAGCAAGGCCACGACCATCTACGATGGAACCAGCCACAACAACAGGGATAGAAATTTCAGGTAAAATATTTCCATTAAAGACATTGTGGTTTGGCTACCGATATGACCACCAGCTTCCATACCTTCAACTATCATTGCATCAGCACCAGCATCTTGGATGCGTTTTGCAAGTTTCAAAGATGGAACAACAGGAATTACTTTGATGCCTGCATCTTGGAATGGTTTAATATATGGAACAGGGTTGCCTGCGCCAAGTGTAACAAAAGCTGGTTTTTCTTCAATGATAATATCTACTAATTCATCTTTATTTGGAGCCATTAACATAAGGTTTACACCGAAAGGTTTGTCTGTTAATTCTTTACAAGCACGAATCTCATTGCGAGTCCACTCTGCATCGCGGCCACCAAGGGCAATTACACCTGTAGCGCCAGCGTTTGCAACAGCAGCGACTAATTTGTGTTCAGATACCCAAGCCATAGCGCCTTGGATAATAGGGTATTCGATTTGTAAAAGTTGAGTTAAAGCAGTTCTCATACATCCTCCTATAATAACAATGTAATAAACGATTTCTTTATTAAGCTTTAGATAATGTGTTTAATTCTTATATAAGAATTAGAGCTTTAATAAAGTAAAAGTATGTATAAGTATATACTTATATACTGATGTGATTAGGTGTATTTATTAGAAGCTATATAATGCTAAAAAAATTTTTTTATAGGAATATAAGCTCTTCTTTATATAATAGTATAATATATAAATTATGTATACCTTAGATAGATTGATTGCCGTTGTTAATTAAATAAATAAGCTGGTACTTTTTACTATTGGAATCATATAGCCTTAAATATTAGAGAATATGGAAGAACATTAATGTTATATTTGAAAAACTCTAATTGATAATACATTTCAAGTTTTGTAAGTAGGATAAATCCGCATAGTATATATGATTTTTAAATATTAGAAAAATTGAGAAAATAAGAAAATGAGTATTGAAAAGTTTCGATATCTTTGGTATACTAACTTACAGATAGAGTATCTAATTTAATTAAAGATAAAATGTAAACAAAATTTTCAAGTGAAGGAGGAAATACACATGGAAAAATACGTATGCGTAGTATGTGGTTGGGTTTATGACGAAGCTGTTGAAGGCGTAAAATTCGAAGATCAACCAGCTGATTATGTTTGCCCACTTTGCGGTGTTGGTAAAGACCAATTCGAAAAAATGTAATTGACTTTCCAAAAAGGCTATCTTGAGTCCACTTAAGATAGTCTTTTTTATTTGACAAAGCACCATGTCATGTTTATAATATTATGAGTCGAGGTAAGATTATGAAACTGCAAGTAGAGCAAGCAAAAGAACATATAGGAAAGAAATTTCCTTATAGCTATACGATACCAACCTCTGAGCTTGGTGACGTAACTGCTTTTCCTTGGAGCCGTCATGATATAACCATTAATGGTGAGTTTTGGTTTGATGGTCAAAATTACATCGTTCAAGGTTCGATAGAGTCTAAAGGTGATTACGATTGTTCTCGTTGTTTACATACAACAGAGCATAATCGTAAGGATTCCTTCGAGGAAATCTTTAGTGAACGTCGAGATGCTGCGGATGATGTGACTCCTTTCGATGGAGAGGAAATTGACTTAACCGAACTAATTAGGGATACATTAATCATCAATGAGCCCTCTCAAGTGTTATGTCAGGATGATTGCAAAGGATTGTGCGTTCATTGCGGAGCAAATTTAAATGTTTCACCTTGTTCTTGTGAATCCTTTGTGGTGGATCCTCGATTTGCAGAGTTACGTGCTTTGCTTGATGAGAAAGATGATAGATTGTCCTAATGATTGTACTAAGGAGGTGCAGATAATGGCAGTACCTAAACGTAGATTGTCTAAATGCCGTCGCGATCGCCGTCGTGCTAATTGGAAATTAGAAGCTCCTGGTTATGTAGCATGCCCACAATGCCACGAACCTAAGATGCCTCATCGTGTTTGTCCCTACATGTGGTCACTATAAAGGTGAGCAAGTAGTAGCTAATGCTTAATATGTGAGCGGATGAAAAGACGCCTACTTCGGTAGGTGTCTTTTTTTTACACTTTTTTTTTTCATATTTTTATATAGTTATAGTTTTTAGTTATATACTTATAACTTTATATGCCACTTAATTAGTAGTAAGTGTCACTATTTTATAGTAAGATTAATCTATAAGGTAGTGGCATTTTTTATACTTATATAAACTAAAAGATACTTAAATATAAAATTATAACTATATTTTGTATATGTCATCAAAATCTGTTACTATATGTATGAAAAGCCTTGCCAATAGGGGAATTATTGTATATACTTAGGATGTAATATTAATACTAGGTCATAAAAGGTGGTCCCATGAGTCGGTTAAAGAAGCAAGAGCGCCAAAAGCAGTTACAAGAAAAACTGAATATTACGCCATTTCTTACTGATGAAGAATTGGCAACGCACTTTGGTGTAAGTGTGCCAACAATTCGTCTCGATCGACTAGAGTTGGGGATTCCTGAATTGCGTGAACGCATTCGCGTCATGGCTACAGGTCTATCACATGAAGCGGTAGAACATATACCGTATGAAGTGGTTGGGGAGCTAATCGATGTCACCGAAGGGCAACAAGCATTATCTATGCTACGCACTACGGCTGATATGGAAGATCGTTTCGGACATGTAGAGCCGCAGTATTTATATGCTCAAGCAAATTCCCTCGCAAAAGTAGTCATGGGGACTACTGTTTGTTCTGCGGAAGTTGGAAATATAAAATACAAGAACCCAGTAGGAGCTGGTACAAATTTGGTGGCAAAAGCAGAAATTGTTCGCCGCCGAGGTAATAAGTTCTTTATTTGGGTCATCATAAGAGATAAAATAAAAGAAGTATTTCGCGCAAAATTTATTATGGAATCCGTAGAGAATAGGGTGTAAATTATGAAAATTGCAATAGACGCCATGGGTGGCGACTTTGCTCCATTGGAGCCTGTACTAGGGTCCATTGAAGCCGTACGAGCAAATGAACACATTGAAGTGGTGCTCGTCGGCGATGAGCAGCAAATTTTTAACATATTAGAAGCTAGGAATGAAGCTAAGAATCCACGTATTTCTGTACATCATGCCAGTGAAGTAATCGGTATGGATGAACATCCAGGTCAAGCATTGCGCAAGAAAAAAGATGCATCTATCGTGGTGGCTACAGCGCTAGTTCGCGATAATCATTGTGATGCCGTAATTGCTCCTGGTAGCACCGGTGCTGCTGTTGCAGCTGCCCTGTTTGGTCTTGGTCGCATTAAGGGTGTAGATCGCCCTGTTATTGCAACACCAATGCCTACAGTAAGTGGTATTACTGTTATGCTAGATTCAGGTGCAAATTCAAACTGTAAACCTAAACATCTTGTACAAGGTGCATTGATGGGTTCTGAATATGCTAAGCTTTTAATAGGTAAAGAAAATCCTACTGTAGGATTACTAAACATCGGCGAAGAAGCCACAAAAGGGAATGATGTCGTTCTAGCCACGTATCCAATCTTGGAACGTATGAAGATTATCAACTTTATAGGCAATATTGAAGGTCGTGATATTCCAAAAGGGACTGTTGATGTTGTTGTATGTGATGGCTTTGTAGGTAATGTAGTATTGAAATTTGCGGAAGGCTTGGTAACAGGCCTAACACAATTAGTAAAGGATAGCATTATGGCGGGCAGTATTTTTGCCAAGATTGGTGCTATGTTAGTAAAGCCAGCTTTGAAAAAAATGGCAAAACGCTTAGATCACACTGAAAATGGTGGTGCTCCACTCTTAGGTGTTAATGGTTTATTTATGATTTCTCATGGCAGTTCTAAGGCCAAAGAGATTAAGAGTGCTATCGAAATTGCTGATGATCTAGTAGAGCGTAAAATTATTCAACACATTCGTGATACGATGGAAATTGAAGGAGCCTTAAAGTATGACTATGATGAATAAACCTGTAGGGATCATTGGTACTGGGAGCTTCCTTCCTGACAATGTAGTAACAAACTTTGATCTTGAAAATGGTTGATACCAACGACCAATGGATTAGAGAACGTACTGGTATTGAAGAACGACGCATTGCACCGGAAGGTATGAACACATCCTATATGGCAACAGAGGCAGCCAAGAAAGCATTGCAAATGGCTAAGGTCAATGCAGAAGACATCGATATGATTATCTTTGCTACCTTAACACCAGATATGATTATTCCTTCTGCAGCTTGTATTTTACAAGCGAACTTAGGAGCTAAAAACGCAGCAGCCTACGATTTACAAGCGGCATGTTCTGGCTTTGTATATGGATTGATTACTGCAGCTAGTTATATTAGTTCTGGCATTTATAAGAAGGTACTCGTTGTAGGGGCAGAAATTCTTTCCCGTCGAGTAAATTGGAATGATCGCGGCACATGTATCCTCTTCGGTGATGGTGCAGGTGCTGCAGTAGTATCTGAAGTACCTGAAGGTTACGGTATTAAAGGTATTGATATGGGCGCCGACGGCACTGGTGGACCAGCACTTTGTATTCCAGCAGGTGGTACTGCTGTAGTTGCTAATGATCAACGCATAGAAGAAGGCTTGACATTCATTCACATGGATGGCTCTGAAGTATATAAATTTGCTGTTAAAACGATGGGACGTACTGTTTTAAAATCTTTAGAACGTGCTGGAATGGAGCTCAATGAATTAGATTACTTCATCCCTCATCAAGCAAATATTCGGATTATTGATTCGGCAGCAAAACGATTACATCTGCCGATGGAAAAAGTTTTTGTTAATTTACATAAGTATGGTAATACATCTGCCGCGTCTGTAGCGATTGCTCTTGATGAAGCAAATCGTGAAGGACATTTCAAACGTGGAGATAATATTGCGTTTGCAGGATTTGGTGCGGGTCTAACATGGGCAAGCCTAGTCTTGAAATGGTATTAAGGAGGACAAATCAAGATGATTAAGACTGACATTTGTGATTTATTGCGGATTGAGTATCCAATCTTACAAGGTGGTATGGCTTGGCTCGGTACTGCAGAATTAGCGGCAGCCGTATCTGAAGCAGGTGGCCTTGGCCTCATTGGTGCTGGTCACATGCCTCCTGATATTTTCCGTAACGAAATCCATAAATTAAAAGAGCGTACTAATAAGCCTTTCGGTTGTAACATTATGCTCATGTCTCCATTCGTAAAAGAAGTTATGGAAGTAGTTGTGGAAGAACGCGTTCCTGTTATCACCACAGGTGCAGGTAACCCTGGCGTATATATTCCAGCTTTGAAAGAAATTGGCACTAAAGTTATTCCTGTTGTAGCATCCGTATTATTGGCAAAACGCTTATTGCGTGGTGGTATTGATGCGATTATTGCAGAAGGTACAGAGTCTGGTGGTCACGTAGGTGACATTACAACTATGGCATTAATCCCACAAGTAGTTGATGCTGTAGATGTACCAGTAATTGCTGCTGGTGGTATTGCTGATGGTCGTGGTATGGCTGCGGCATTTGCATTAGGCGCTCAAGCAGTACAAATGGGTACACGCTTCGTATTATCTGAAGAGTGTATTGCTCATGAAAATTATAAAAATGCTGTATTGAAAGCAAAAGATCGTGCTACAGTTATGACTGGTTTAACAACAGGTCACCCTGTACGTATTATCGATAATTCTTTAGCTCATAAATACAAAAACCTTGAATTCAGTGGTGGTTCTAAAGAAGAACTAGAAGCATTAGGTGCAGGTACACTTCGCTTAGCTGCTATTGATGGAGATGTAAAAGAAGGTTCTGTAATGATTGGTCAAATTTCTGGTATGTTAACAGATATTAAACCATGTGCAACTATTATTAACGATATTATGACTGAAACGGAAACTGTAATTAAGAATCTTCAAGGTCTGAATAAATAAGGAGGCCCTAATGAAAACGGCATTTGTTTTTCCTGGTCAAGGTTCCCAAAAAGTAGGCATGTTACAAGATTTGTACAATGCGTATCCTATTGTGAAACAACGTTTTGAAGAAGCAGACGAAGCACTTGGTTATTCTATTACTAAATTATGCTTCGAAGGTCCTGATACAGAGCTCGTTAAAACAGCAAATACACAACCAGCTATATTGACTGCATCCGTAGCTTGTTATGAAGTTCTTAAAGAGCAAGGCTTCACACCTGATATCGTAGGTGGTCATAGCCTTGGCGAATATAGTGCTCTAGTAGCAGCTGGCGTATTAAACTTTAAAGATGCTGTATATGTAGTTCATAAACGTGGTCAATATATGCAAGAAGCAGTGCCATTGGGTCAAAGGCGCTATGGCTGCAATCTTGGCATTACCTCGTGAGCAAGTTGTAGAAATTTGTGAAGAAGTAAGTGCATCTGTTGGCTCTGTACAAGCAGTTAACTTTAACTGCCCAGGTCAAATCGTTATTGCCGGTGAAACTGCAGCGGTGGAAGCAGCAGCTGAAAAAATGAAAGAAGCAGGTGCAAAACGTGCAGTTATGCTTCCTGTAAGTGCTCCATTCCACAGCCGTTTGATGGAACCAGCTGCCCTTCGTTTAAAAGAAGAGTTGGATAAAATCCAAGTAAACGATGCTCAAATTCCTGTAGTAGCAAACGTAACAGGTAAAATCTTAACTAATGCAAATGACATTAAAGAATCCTTAGTTACTCAAGCAGCTAACCCTGTATTATGGGAAGACTGCGTAGCTGAAATGGTAAACTTTGGTGTAACTTGCTTCGTTGAAGTAGGCCCTGGCAAAGTGCTTACAGGCTTTACTAAGAAGATCAATAAAGATATGGAATTAGCCAATGTTGAAGACATTGCATCCTTAGAGAAAACGCTTGAATTTTTGAAAGGGGTTCGATAAAATGCATTTAGAGGGTAAAGTAGCCATTGTAACTGGCGCATCCCGTGGCATTGGTCGCGCTGTAGCTATCCATTTAGCACAATCTGGTGCTGATGTTGTAGTTAACTATAGCGGTAGCGAAGGTGCAGCTCAAGAAACTGTAGAAGCTGTACAAGCGTTAGGCCGTAAAGCCATTAAAATTAAAGCCAATGTAGCTAATGCTGATGAAGTTGCTGCTATGGTTGAAGAAGCTCATAAAGAGTTTGGACACATTGACATTCTCGTAAATAATGCGGGTATTACGCGTGATGGTTTATTAATGCGTATGAAAGATGAAGATTTTGATGCTGTTATCGATATCAACCTTAAAGGTGTATACTTGGTAACTAAAGCAGTATCTAAAATCATGATGAAACAACGTTCTGGTCATATTATCAACATGACATCTGTTGTAGGTGTTATGGGTAATGCCGGTCAAACTAACTACGCTGCTTCTAAAGCTGGCGTAATTGGTTTCACTAAATCCTGTGCTAAAGAATTAGCTAGCCGTGGCATCACAGTTAATGCGATTGCACCAGGCTTTATCAACACAGATATGACTGATGTATTACCAGAAAAAGTTAAAGAAGCTATGGTTACTGAAATTCCATTGGGCCGCATGGCTAATGCTGAAGAAGTGGCAACTGTAGTAACATTCCTTGCTAGTGATTTTGCTAATTATATTACCGGCCAAGTCATCAATGTAGATGGCGGCATGGTAATGTAGTTGTAAAATTAGACTATATATAAATACACTTTGAAAGGAGGTGAACCACCAATGAACACTTTCGATAAAGTAAAAGCAATCGTTGTGGAACAATTAGGCGTTGATGAAGCTGAAGTTACCATTGATTCTACATTCATCGACGACTTAGGCGCTGACTCCTTAGATATCGTTGAATTAATCATGGCATTCGAAGAAGAATTCAATGTTGAAATCCCTGACGACGTTGCAGAAAAATTAAAACCGTTAAGGATACAGTAGAATATATTGATTCTGCTAAATAAGCTGTAAAGCTGACAATTCAGCCGAACGGGAGGCCGAGTGGCCTCCCCACCGGTTTTATTTACAGGAGGATTTGATAGTGAAGCTCCCTGAACTTCGCATTGGGAATCTAGTGGCCAAAGTACCTATCATTCAAGGTGGTATGGCGATTAGATTGTCTACAGCTCGCTTGGCAGCAGCCGTTGCAAATGAAGGTGGTATCGGCCTTATTGCGGCATCCGGTTTGCCTTTTGATGAATTACGATACGAAATACAATTAGCTAGAAAATTATCACCTACGGGTATTATTGGTATAAATGCGATGGTTGCAGCAACTCAATTTGCTGGTCTAGTAAAAACTGCCATCGAAGAGGGCATTGATCTTGTAGTAGCAGGTGCTGGTTTTTCAAGAGATATGTTCGCTATGGGCAAAGAGTCTGGTACTCCAATTGTACCAATCGTTTCGTCCGCAAAATTAGCTCGCATTTCTGAAGGTTTAGGTGCGGCAGCAGTAATCGTAGAAGGCTGTGAAGCTGGTGGTCACTTGGGTACGGATCGTTCCGCTCGAGACATCGTTCCAGAAGTTGTAGCAGCTGTTAAAAACATTCCAGTAATTGGTGCTGGTGGTGTTCTCGATGGCCGTGATATCGTAGAAATGTTGAAATTAGGTGCTAGTGGTGTTCAAATGGGTAGCCGTTTTGCGGCTTCTGACGAATGTAATGCATCTGATGAATTGAAAAAAATGTATGTACGAGCTACAACCCTGAGGACATTGTATTAATTCAAAGTCCTGTAGGTTTGCCTGGTCAAGCAATTAAAAACAAATTTGCTGAATCTGTATTAGACGGTACTGTAGCACCTCCAACGGTGTGTGATAACTGTTTAAAACATTGTTCCCATAAATTCTGTATCATCCGCGCTCTTTCTCGTGCACAACAAGGTGATGTGGAAACTGGTTTGGTGTTCTCTGGCAATAATATGAGAAAAGTCGATAAGATTATGCCAGTTAAAGATATCTTTGCTCAATTAAAACAGCAAGTAGCAGAGATAGATTAATTTAAAAGGGCTGTATAGCTATAAGAGGTGGAATAATTGGAAAAACGTGTAGTAATTACTGGCTTAGGGGCAGTGACTCCTGTAGGTATCGGTAAAGAGAACTTCTACAATGCGTTATTGGCAGGTCAATCTGGTATTGGGCCGATTACACGCTTTGACGCATCTGAGTATGCAACACGCATTGCAGGCGAAGTAAAAGATTTTGATATTACAAACTATGGCGTAGACAAAAAAGAAGCTCGTCGTATGGACCGTTCTGTAGAATTTGCTATCGGTGCGGCTGTTCTTGCTTGTGAAGATGCTGATCTTGACTTGGACAAAGCAGATTTAGACCGTTGTGGTACTGTAGTTGGTACTGGTATCGGTGGTATTGACTCTATCCATGAAGTATATGAAACATTATTCGATAAAGGTCCTGGCCGTGTAAGTCCATTTGCAGTACCTATGATGATTGCAAACATGACATCTGCACGCGTATCCATTCGCCTTGGTCTTAAAGGCCCTGTTATTACAGACGTAACAGCTTGTACTTCTGGTACAAACGCTATTGGCGACGCATTCCGTATCATTCAACGTGGTGATGCTGATGTAATGTTCGCTGGTGGTACTGAAGCTGCTGTATCCCCAGCTGCTGTAGCTGGTTTCGCGGCTATGAAAGCTATGTCTACACGCAATGATGAACCAACAAAAGCATCCCGTCCATTTGACCGTGATCGCGATGGTTTCGTAATGGGTGAAGGCTCAGGTATCGTAGTTCTTGAAGAATTAGAACATGCTAAAGCTCGTGGTGCTCATATCTACGCTGAAGTAGTAGGTTATGGTACTAATGGTGATGCTTACCACATCACTGCACCAGCTCCGGGTGGTGTTCAAGCTCGTAAATGTATGGAATTAGCAATTAAAGATGCAGGTATCGATCCTAAAGACGTTAACTACATCAATGCTCATGGTACATCTACTGGCCTTAATGACCAAAATGAAACATTAGCTATTAAAGAATTGTTCGGCGATCATGCTAAAAACATCGCTGTTAACTCTACAAAATCCATGACAGGTCACTTGTTAGGTGCTGCTGGTGCTATCGAAACTATCGTTATGGCGATGGCTATCGAAACTGGTAAAGTTCACCCTACAATTAACTGTGACAATCCTGATGAAGGTTTGGATCTAGACTATGTTCGTGAAGGCGCACGTGACTAGAAGTTAAATGTGCACTTTCCAACTCTTTCGGTTTTGGTGGTCATAACGGTACACTTTGCATTCGCCGTTATGAAGCTTAATGGTTGCTATCGAAGCGCATAAGAGTAAGATGACACAAGCTCGTGAAGAATCCCTTCATGAGCTTGTTGCTCGTTTAGACATACCTGTGTCAGATATATCCATTATAGATTGTGCTTTTACACATACATCTTATGCGAACGAACATAAATCAAAGCATATTAATCACAATCAACGATTAGAGTTTTTAGGCGATGCTGTACTGGATCTCATTATTGGTGAGTACTTATTTAAAAATTATCCAGATATGGCTGAAGGTAATTTGACGAAGATTAAGGCTGCTACAGTATGTGAGGACTCTCTAGCATCTGTGAGTCGTTCTTTACAATTGGGACAATATTTATTGCTCGGTCATGGTGAGCGTGCTTCCGGTGGTAATGATCGTAACTCTATACTAGCTGATACCTTTGAGTCCCTCATTGGTGCTATTTATATTTCTACAGATTACCAAACGGCAATGACCTTCGTTTTAAAACATCTAACGATTTATATCAAGCAAGCCTTAGAAGGTAAGCGGGGCAAAGATTATAAGACATTATTACAAGAATATGTGCAACGAGATGGCGATAAACATATCGTCTATCGTTTGCTCAGTGAAAGTGGTCCCGACCATGCCAAGACCTTCCATATAGTGGTCGAAATCAATGGTGTTACTTACGAGGCAGGCTCTGGTAAAAGTAAAAAAATTGCAGAACAACATGCGGCTCAATTGACTTTAGAAAAGTTGATGGCTAACAAATAGAAAAGCGCCTAATGGCGCTTTTTTCTGTATAATAGTATATGAGCAATAATCTATATAACAATATGTAAGTAATATTCTATATAGTAATATATGAGTAGTGCTCTATATATTAGTATATGAATAATATTTTTATAAGAATGGGAGGTGTCTATGAAACCATTTGGTATGATTCCTTTTTTTATACCTCATGTAGGTTGTCCCTATGTGTGTACCTTTTGTAATCAATCTCGTATAACAGGCCAATCTGGTATTAGTCACCTAACACCGGATTATATTAAAGAAACGATTACAGATTATGTGGGGAATAAACGAAACGATAAGTTTTGGGAAGTCGCCTTTTATGGTGGATCGTTTACAGCTATTCATACAGAGTTACAACATCAATTATTAGCTCCTGCTTCTGAGATGCTTAAGAGCGGCATAATTGATGGTATACGTTGTTCTACGCGGCCTGATGCTGTAGGTGACGAAGCAATTACCTTATTACAGTCTTACGGGATAAAAACAGTAGAGCTTGGCGTACAGTCCATGAATGATGGTATCTTACTCGATGCTAAGCGTGGTCACACCGCACAAGAGGTAGTAGAGGCTGTTGCACGATTAAAACAGCGCGGTATGACTGTAGGTGTTCAGCTTTTACCAGGACTAAAAGGTGAAACTTGGGAATCAATTCTAGAAACAGCTATTGCTGTAGTTAAAATGAAACCAGATTTTGTACGAATCTATCCTGTTCTTGTTATAGAAAATACGGAGTTAGTAGATCAATATAGAGCTGGTGAATACGAGCCATTGAGTACCGAGCAAGCTATTACATATTGTGCATTTTTAAAGGACTGGTTTGAACGGCATAACATAGAAGTTATACGTACAGGATTACAAAGCACGGAAGAGCTAGACTCTGGAAATAGTTTGGTGGCAGGTCCTTATGAGCCCGCTATGGGTGAGCTCGTCGTAAATGAACAGTATAAACAACGCATAGAACGCTGTATTAATGAACATATAGAATCCTTTATTAATAAGGAACTTTCACAGTGGAATATATGGGGACAAGCAAATACTTTTATAGCTTTAAATATAGGTGTTTTCTATCCCCGTAGTTTAACATCCAAGGTACGAGGCCTTAAAAATAGGAATATGTTATACTTTCAAGAAAAATATCCTCATATAAACATTAATTGGTATGAAGATAGTACGAGAAATACTGTTCGTTGCTGTATTGATGGCCTACAATATGTGTTATAATAAAAGATATGATTAATTTGGGGTTGTTAGTAGAAAGGAGGCAGTCATGCAATTACTTCGGTTGGAATTAAAGGGCTTTAAATCGTTTGCAGATAAGACGGTTGTAAAATTCTCACCAGGAATGACTGCCGTTATTGGGCCTAACGGAAGTGGTAAAAGTAATATTACGGATGCTATGAAATGGGTTTTAGGGGAATCCAATGTCCGTAACTTACGTGGTCAAAAAGCAGAGGATATTATCTTCTCTGGTACGGAAAAGCGCAAGCCTATGAGTGCTGCTGAGGTTACTCTCGTATTTGATAATAGTGACCAACAATTAGATTTAGATATGGCAGAGGTTGCTATTACACGTCGTATTTATCGTACTGGTGAAAGTGAATTCCTTATCAATAAGCGATCTTGTCGTTTAAAGGATATTCACCTTTTATTAGCTGATACAGGTCTAGGTAGAGACTCCATGGCGATCATCGGTCAGAACCGCATTGATGCTATTTTAAACTCTAAGCCTGAAGAACGGCGTCTTATCTTTGAAGACGTAGCTGGTATTTCACGATTCAAGATCAACAAAGAAGATGCGTTGCGTCGTATTGCTAGTACAGACCGAAACATGGAACGTGTACGCGACGTAATGGCTACCATCGAAGAGCAACTAGGCCCTTTGTCCGAAAAAGCGGAAAAGACTAAAAAATATATGTCTTTAAGCCGTACTAAACGCGATTATGATGGGGCACTTGCCTTTCACAATTATAAGACCTCTGATCGTTTATTAACGCGTTTTGAAAATGATAATATTGCATTTAAGGATGAAGAGATTGAGCTTCAAACTGAATTGTCTAAATTGGAAGCTCGCCGTCATACCTTGCAATCTGTATCAACAAAAGAGCAAGAACAGCTCAAGTTGTGGGAAGCTCAATATTCGGAAAAGCAGCGTGATGAAGAGCGTTTAGCAGGTCATTTACGTCTGTTAGATGAGCAGCTGAAGACAGCTCGTCGTGAATTAGATGAAACATCTATGCGTATTAGCGAATTGGAAGCTACCCGAAAAGCGAAGAACAACAATTGCGCATTTTAAATCAGTTGATTCAAGATGAAAGTGCGCAATTAGTAGAAAAAGAGTCTAAGCTAGAAGCGTTAGAAGCTAATTATAAAAAAGCTGTTGAAGATGTAAGTGCTGAGCAAGCGAAGTTTCAATCCTTGCAGTCTAATCGAGAAGCCTTTGAGCAACGTCAATTAGAGGTTGTGAGTGCCATTGAAACGGCAAAAGCTAGTATTCGTAGCTTAGAAGCTCGTAAGGAAGAGTCTATAAAACAATGTGAGGTTTTAAAGGCTGAAATAGGTCAAGTAGATAGTGAGTTACAAGACGCTCGCGGTGAATTTGATACATTAGGCCAACAGTTTAATGCTATTTCTGCACAACGACAAGCCCTCGTTGATGGTGGCAAAGAAGCAGCTATACAAGCTCGTGAAGAACGCAAAGAATTACAAAAATTACGTACCCAAGAGCAACGTGTTAAAGGTCGTATCGAACTATTAGCCCAATGGGAAGAGCAACATGAAGGCTATTTAGAAGGTACTAAGAATATCCTAAACGGTACAGGCTCTTGGCGCGACCAGATTACAGGCGCTGTGGGTGATCTCTTTACGGTAGAAGATAAATATACTACGGCTATTGAAACGGCATTAGGTGGTAGTGTTAACCACGTTGTGACTACTACAGCTCGCGCTGCTGCCGAGGGTGTCAATTATTTGAAATCTATCCAAGGTGGTCGCGTAACCTTCTTACCGATGGATTCTGTAAAAGGTAAACCCTATGATACGCCGGCTTTACATGAAAGCTGTGTAATTGGCACAGCTGTTGATTGTATTTCCTTTGATAATAGATACGCCCATATTTTCCAATACTTATTGGGGCGCACCTTGGTAGTATCCTCCATGGATGATGCTATTGGTCTGCAAAAAAAATATAATCAACAATTACGCATTGTAACCCTTACGGGTGAACAGTTCCAACCTGGTGGCTCTTTAACTGGTGGTGCTACAAAGCGTAAACGTGCCTCTGTATTGAGCCGTAAGGAAGAGGCGGCTAGCCTTGAACAAGAGCTCTTGCAAATTGAAGAGAAAATTCGTTCCTTAACAGCTAGTCTGGAAAACCTTGAAAAACGGGTTGAAGAAGCTGAAAAAGAACGAGCTACCCTTGATGAAAGCTACCAACATACGAACTTACTGTATGTGGCTAGCGAAACAAAGGTACAAAATATTCAAAATCAAATGGATCGTAAGAAACGTGTTCTCCGTGAAGAAGAGGAACGTTTATTACAAATCGATATTGATTTAGCTAGTACAACGGCTAATTTGAAAGACCAAGAAACAGCATTGGCTTCTTTGCAAGAAGACCACGGTGTAGATGGTAATCAAGGGGCCTTAATGGAGCGGTTAACTGTATTACAAAAGGCGCAGCAAGAGTCTTATGAAGCTTTCACAGAGGCTCGCCTCACCTGTGATACGTTGCGACAAACCATTAAGGAACGTGTAACTCAGCGAGAACAACGTAATCAATCCATTGCTAACATTGTAGAGCGCTTAACACCGTTACGTAATTTGCTAATTAGCACTACAGAGCGCTGTGAAGTGGAGCTACCAAAGGCTAAAGAATCGGCAGACCGAGAACTGGCTATAGCTACAGCAGAGGTTGAACGTTTGCGTGCACTTCGCGATGAGGCCTATGAAAATACATCTGCAGGTCGTGAGGAATTGGAAGCGATCTTGAGCGAGCAAGACCGATTGAACCAACGCTATAAAGTGGTTCAAAGTCGTCTTGTGGATATGGAAGGTAAAATTACTCGTTATCGCATGGACTGTGAACGCTTTGTGGAAGAACTACAAGAACTGGGTTTTACATTGGAAGATGCACAAGCCCTTCGTATTGAAGGTTCTGTTAATGATTGGAAGGATGAGCAAGCTCGTTTAATGGCAGAAATTACTGAGCTTGGTCTAGTCAATCCTAATGCTGTTGAAGAATATGAAGAAACTAAAGAGCGTTATGATTTCTTATCCACACAGTTAGCAGATTTAGATACGGCGAAGGAGCAATTGCAAGCGGTTATTACTGAAATGGATAAGGCTATGAGCACACAGCTATACGATGTGTTAGATGTGGTAGGTCGTAGATTCCAAGAGGTATTTAGCCAACTATTTGGCGGCGGTACGGCGCAAATCGTATTAACTGATCCAGATAATATCTTAACTGGTGGTATTGATTTCTACATTCAGCCACCAGGGAAGAAACGACAACAATTGACCTTGTTATCCGGTGGAGAGCGTGCCCTTACGGTTATTGCTTTATTGTTCTCGTTCCTAGACTATCGTCCAGCGCCGTTCTGCGTGCTTGATGAAGTTGATGCAGCTCTCGATGAAGCTAATGTAGAACGATTTAGTTCTTACTTAAAACGGGTAAATAAAGAAACACAATTTATCGTAGTATCGCACCGTAAAAAGACGATGGAAGCAGCCGAAGTATTACAAGGCGTGACCATGGTTGAACGAGGCGTATCGCGATTATTAACAGTAGCATTTGAAGATGTGAAGGAGGATCTAGCATAATGGCATTTGGATTCTTTAATAAAATTAAAGAGGGCTTAGAAAAAACTCGTAAGTCTTTTGTAAAAAATATAGAAACAGTGATCATTGGTTATGCAGAAATTGATGATGATTTTCTTGATGATTTAGAAGCAGTTATGCTCACTAGTGACCTAGGTCCTAAAACTACAGAATATTTGATGAAAGAAATTCGTCGTGGTGTAACGGAAGGTATTATCAACAATACTGGTGATGTAATGCCGTTTATGGAAGACCGCATCACTGAAATGCTAGTTGACCAAGAAGATGAAATTACATTACATCATCCAGAAGTTATTCTTGTAGTTGGTGTAAACGGTGTTGGTAAAACTACGACTATTGCTAAGTTAGCTAACTATTACACTAAAGAAGGTAAAAAGGTTATTATCGCTGCAGGTGATACATTCCGTGCCGCTGCTGCCGACCAATTATCTATCTGGGCTGATCGCGTAGGTGTGCCTATCGTAAAACATAAAGAAGGTGCTGACCCTGCAGCTGTTGTATACGATGCAATGGAAGCGGCAAAAGCTCGTAATGCAGACCTTGTTATTGTCGATACAGCTGGTCGTCTACACACTAAAGTTAATCTTATGGAAGAACTTAAAAAGATGGGCCGCGTAGCGAATAACCACGTAGAAGGGGCTCCGCATCAAACCTTGCTCGTCTTAGACGGCACTACAGGTCAAAATGCAGTAAGCCAAGCCAAATTATTTGGACAAGCAGTACCAGTAAATGGTATTGTTGTTACTAAGCTTGATGGGACAGCAAAAGGTGGCGTAGTTATCTCTATTAAAGAGGAATTAGGCGTACCTGTTCGCTGGATCGGCGTCGGCGAAGGCATGGATGACTTGCGTCCATTTAATGCAAAAGAATTTGCTAATGCACTATTTAATAAAGGAATGATTCAAGGTGACAAATAAATATAACCGGGAATTCTTACTTGAATATGTAGAATCTGAAAATAAAAAGAATGAATGTAATGTTAGCCTAGAAAATATGAATAAGATTGTTAGCTTAATCGAGTATTTTGGCATTGAATTATATCGTCCTATTACGAGATTACTACTTTCAAACTGGGAAGAGATTACAGAACGTATTAATAACTATACTGAATCAGATTGGATGATGGCTGATGAAATCCAAAAGACTACACCAACATTAGATCGTTTCTCCATTGCTATGCTCATTGAAGTATTAGAAGGTGAAGATACTTTGAACCAAGCAGAAAATGCGGGTCGTCGTTTAACGGATGCAGAAATGAAGGCTATCCGTAAACATCAGGATGAACAGTAATGAAACATAATACATATAATTACGAAGGGGGCCAACCATTTAAAGTGGAGGCGCCCTTTACGCCTACAGGGGACCAACCAACTGCGATTCAGTCTTTAACTGAAGGCATTGAACGCGGTGAATGGGCCCAAGTTTTACTCGGTGCCACTGGTACAGGTAAAACCTTTACAATGGCTAAGGTTATTGAGGCTGTTCAAAAGCCAACTCTGATTATTGCCCATAATAAAACCTTAGCTGCGCAGCTATGTAGTGAGTTTAAAAGCTTCTTCCCTAATAATGCGGTAGAATACTTTGTGTCTTACTATGATTTCTATCAGCCAGAAGCGTACATTCCTTCTAGCGATACGTACATCGAGAAGGATGCGTCTATCAATGATGAAATCGATAAACTGCGACATAGCGCTACGATGAGTCTCTTTGAGCGCCGCGATGTGATCATCGTTGCCTCTGTTAGCTGTATTTACGGCTTAGGTGACCCTGAGGACTACTCTGAACTCGTGTTGTCCTTGCGCTTAGGTCAGACGAAATCTCGTGATGAAATTCTGTCTAAACTCGTAGATATTCAATATACGAGAAATGATATGAACTTTATCCGCGGTACCTTCCGTGTACAAGGGGATACTATTGAGATTTTCCCTGCTGCGTATAGTGAAAGAGCCATTCGAGTGGAACTCTTCGGCGATGAAATCGATCGCCTCGTTGAGGTAGATGCTTTAACAGGTGAAGTGATTGCTGAACGCAAGCACGTTGCGGTCTATCCAGCATCTCACTATGTAACTACGAAAGATAAGATGCGTATTGCTGTAGAGCGTATTGAGGCTGAGTTAGAAGAACAGTTAGCTAAGTTGAAAGCTGCTGACCGTCTATTGGAGGCTCAACGTCTTGAACAGCGTACCCGTTACGATATAGAAATGATGCAAGAAATGGGCTATTGCTCCGGCATCGAAAACTATTCCCGCCATATGTCTGAACGTAAGGCTGGCGAGGCACCATATACATTGATAGACTATTTCCCAGATGATTTCCTCATCATGGTGGACGAGTCTCATGTAACCATTCCTCAAATACGTGCCATGTACAATGGTGACCGTGCACGTAAAGAATCACTCATCGAATATGGCTTCCGTCTGCCGTCTGCGCTTGATAATAGACCGCTTCAATTCGATGAGTTCGTGGAGCGTATCAATCAAATTGTTTATGTATCAGCAACGCCTGGTCCATACGAAATGGAAGTACAAACGAATGTGGCAGAGCAAATTATTCGTCCTACGGGTCTACTTGATCCATCCATTGAGATTCGTCCTATTAAGGGGCAAATGGACGACTTGCTCGGTGAAATTCATAAGCGTGCTGCCAAGAATGAGCGTGTTCTCGTTACGACCTTAACGAAGAAGATGGCCGAGGATTTAACAGAATTCTTGAAGGAAATGGGCGTCCGCGTTCGATACCTCCATTCCGATATCGTTACCATCGAGCGTGCCGAAATTATTCGGGACTTACGAGCTGGTGTATTCGATGTACTAGTTGGTATTAACTTGCTTCGTGAAGGTCTCGATATGCCAGAGGTTTCTTTAGTGGCTATCTTAGATGCAGATAAGGAAGGTTTCTTGCGTTCCGATACGGCTATGATTCAAACTATTGGGCGTGCTGCTCGTAATGTGAATGGTCACGTTATCATGTACGCTGATCGCATAACAGGTTCTATGCAGCGCGCCATCGATGAAACCGATCGTCGTCGTGCCGTACAAGAGGCTTATAACATTGAACATAATATTACGCCTAAGTCTGTCTCTAAAGATGTAAAAGAGCTTATTGAGTTGACGAAAATTGAAGAAGATATCGTCACCGATGGAAAGGCCTTTTCACCGAAGAAAGGGAAAAAGAAATCCTCTACAACGGGTATGGACCATGGACACGAACCATATGCACAAGATATATATAGTCCTAAGGTGGCAGATATAACGCCGGAAGAGTTATTCAATAAAATTGAAGAGCTCGACCGTCAAATGAAGGCCGCTGCAAAGCAGCTTGAATTCGAAAAAGGCTGCAAAACTTCGTGATCAATTAGGGGAACTACGTCAACAATGGTCTGATATGCATAGTGCAGGTGAAAGCAAGTTAAAAAAACCTGCATCAACTAAAGGTAGAAAGCGGACTAGTTCAAAGAGTAAATAGATTGTAATAAAAACACATAGATTATATAGACTATATGTGCGATAATATACATATATTATTTCATGTTAGTAAACAGAGAGATGATGCCGATTGGTATCATCTCTTTAAATAGGGAACATAATGAAAGATCAATTGATTGTAAAAGGTGCGCGTCAGCATAACCTTAAAAATATAGATATATCCTTACCACGGGACCAGTTTATTGTGTTGACAGGCCTCAGTGGTTCTGGTAAATCGTCTTTAGCATTCGATACGATTTATGCAGAAGGGCAACGACGCTATGTAGAGTCTTTATCTGCTTATGCACGTCAATTCTTGGGACAAATGGATAAACCCGATGTAGACTATATTGAAGGTTTATCTCCAGCTATTTCTATCGACCAAAAGACTACAAGCCGTAACCCTCGTTCTACAGTTGGTACTGTAACGGAGATTTACGATTACTTGCGTCTATTATTTGCTCGCGTAGGTCATGCTCATTGTCCTGAATGTGGTAAGCCTATTACACAACAAACAATACAACAAATGACAGATGACGTAATGAGCTTCCCAGAAAGTACTAAGATTTTAGTATTAGCCCCTATGATTCAAGGGAAAAAAGGGGAGCATAAATCTGTCTTTGAACAACTTCGAAAAGAAGGCTTTGTTCGTGCCCGTGTAGATGGCGTTGTACGTACATTAGATGAAGATATTATATTAGAGAAAAATAAAAAACATTCCATTGATATCGTTGTAGACCGTCTCGTTGTAAAAGAAGGTATTGAATCTCGCTTAGCAGACTCTATGGAGACCGCATCAAAATGGGCAGAAGGCATTGTAGTTATCCAAGAGGTAGATGGACCTGAACACATGTATAGCCAACACTTTGCATGTCCAGATTGCCATATTTCCTTACCGAAAATTGAGCCACGTATGTTCTCCTTTAACAGTCCATTTGGTGCCTGCCCAGCTTGTTTGGGAATTGGCTCTACCATGGAAGTAGACGAAGAGCGCGTTATTCCAGATGGATCTATTACCTTTGCCGATGGTTGTGTACAAGCGTTGAGCTCTAACCCTAATGCGTGGTTTATGCGCCAAGTAGAAGGTTTATTAAAGGCTAATGGATACTCTTTAGATTCTACTTATGATGAATTGCCAAAGAATTACAGAAAAAAGTAATGTATGGCACCACAGATAAGGTGGCTTTCACGTACGAAAATATGCGCGGCGAAGTGAAGGAATTCTTTACTGAGTACGAAGGTATTTTACCGATGGTAAAACGTCGTCATAGTGAAGCCTCTACAGATTCTATGCGTGAAGAGTTTGAAAAATTTATGTCCATTAAGCCTTGTACTACATGCCATGGAGCTCGTCTTAAACCTGAAGTATTAGCTATAACCGTAGGGGATAAGAACATCAATGAAGTGACCCAATTGACCATTAAAGAAGCTCTCGATTTCTTTAGTAAGTTACAGTTGACAGAGCGGGAACAAGTGATTGGGGCTCAAATTTTGAAGGAAATCAATGCTCGTCTTGGGTTCCTCAATAATGTAGGCCTTGATTATCTTACTATGAATCGTAGTGCAGGTACTTTGTCTGGTGGTGAAGCGCAACGTATTCGTCTAGCTACGCAAATCGGCTCTGGTTTAGTAGGTGTATTGTACATCCTAGACGAACCGTCCATAGGGCTACATCAACGAGATAATGATCGACTCATCGATACCTTAAAAGGGTTACGGGACTTAGGCAATACCTTGCTCGTTGTAGAACACGACGAAGATACGATGCGTGCGGCTGATTATCTCGTGGACATTGGTCCAGGTGCAGGTGAGCATGGCGGTCAAATTATTGCCGCTGGTTCTGTTGACGAAGTTATGAAGGTTAAAGACTCTATTACTGGTCAATATTTGAGTGGTCGTAAATTTATCGCCCTTCCTGAAGAACGTCGTAAACCAGGTAAGAACTGTATTGAAATTCGCGGTGCTAAGGAAAACAATTTACAAAATGTAAATGTAAAATTCCCTATTGGCTTATTCAATGTTGTTACTGGTGTCAGCGGTTCTGGTAAGTCTACCTTGATTAATGAAATTCTTTACAAAGGTTTAGCTAATCAATTGTACCGTTCTAACCACAAAGTAGGGGCTCATAAAGAAATTCGTGGTCTTGAACATATCGATAAAATCATCAATATAGACCAAAGTCCAATTGGCCGTACGCCGCGCTCTAATCCAGCTACCTATACAGGTGTATTTGATGCTATACGCGAGCTCTATAGTCAAACACCGGAAGCAAAGATGCGCGGTTACAAACAAGGGCGCTTTAGCTTTAACGTAAAAGGTGGCCGCTGTGAAGCTTGTCGTGGTGACGGTATCATAAAAATTGAAATGCACTTCTTGCCAGATGTGTACGTACCTTGTGAGGTTTGTAAGGGAGCCCGTTATAACCGAGAAACCTTAGAGGTTAAATACAAAGGTAAATCTATTGCAGATGTACTAGATATGACGGTAGATGATGCGGTTGAGTTCTTCAGCGCCATTCCGAAAATCAATCGTAAAATGGTTACTTTGCAAGAGGTAGGTCTTGGGTATATTCGTTTAGGTCAAGCCGCAACAACCTTATCTGGTGGTGAAGCACAACGCGTTAAATTAGCTACTGAATTAGCTCGTCGCAGCACAGGTAAAACATTGTACATCCTAGATGAACCGACTACAGGTCTTCACGCCGAAGATATTCGCAAGTTATTACACGTATTGCAACAACTCGTAGAGGGTGGCGATACCGTTGTGGTTATCGAGCATAATTTAGATGTCATTAAGATGGCAGACCACATCACAGACCTCGGTCCTGAAGGTGGTAATCGCGGTGGTACTATCGTAGCTACAGGTACACCTGAGGAAATCGTTAAGGTGAAAGAAAGCTATACCGGCAAATTCTTAGGTCCTGTATTAGAACAGACTAAGAAATTTATGAAAGCAGCTCAAAAGAAGAAATAGTAATGAGTACAAAGCTTAAAAATCTACGAGGAAAGGAGGACATATGCCATCTGAAGAATTACTAGAGAAGGTCAGTCATTTGCCGACCACACCGGGCGTGTATTTATGGCGCGATCAATATAACCGTATCATCTATGTAGGTAAAGCCATTAATTTGCGCAATCGTGTGCGTTCCTATGTGCGGAATGATGCGAACCGAGCGCCGAAGGTTGCGGCTATGATGAAGCGTGCCGTCGATGTGGAGATTATCCAAACAAAGACAGAGATGGAAGCGCTTATCTTAGAGAATACGCTTATTAAGGAGCATGAACCTAAATACAATATTAGGCTTCGTGATGATAAAACGTATCCGTATGTAAAAATTTCAGTACAAGAGGATTACCCACGTGTATATATGACGCGCCGACTAGAACGCGATGGAGCCAAGTACTTTGGACCTTTTACAGATGTAACATCAGTTCATGTAGTACTAAATTGATTCGTCAGTATTATCCTTTGCGTACCTGTAAATCTATGAAGGTAGAGCGACCGTGTTTACAGTACCATATGCATTACTGTAAAGCGCCGTGCTTTAACAAGATTTCTGTATCAGATTACCGGAAGTATATTGATGAAATTGTAGAACTCTTTGAAGGTAAGCCTATACCATTACTTAAAGAAATTAAAGAGAAGATGGAGCTTGCTGCAGAAGACTTACGTTTTGAAGATGCAGCACGTTATCGAGATCAGCTAACTAGTATAGAAAAGATACAAGAAAAGCAGCGCATGGTTACGCAGCGTGGCGACTTAGACGTGTTAGGTATTGCAGTGGATACCTCGATAGCTTGTGTACAGTTATTATTCATTCGCGGTGGCCGACTATTAGGCCGTGAAAACTACTTTGTACAACATGATGGAGATAGTGCTGAAACGATCATGACGGACTTTATCAAGCAATACTATGGAGATACAAACTTCATTCCAAAGGAATTATTATTACCTATGGATAGCACCGATAGAGACTTGTTAAAGGAATGGTTTACACAGCTTAAAGGTCAGAATGTAGACGTATCTGTGCCACAGCGTGGTTATAAAATGGACATGATTAAGATGGCTCATGAGAATGCAGAAACCTTCCTAGAAGAGCGTCGTCGTCAGTGGCAACATCAAATTGATAAGACCGGTGGGGCTGTTAAAAAACTAGCTGAAGTTCTAGACTTGCCACGATTACCAGAGCGTATGGAATGTTTCGATATTTCCCATACACAAGGGGCCGAAACGGTGGCGTCTATGGTTGTCTTTGAAGGCGGTAAGCCTGCGAAGAAGGAGTATCGTCGCTTTAAATTGAAAACTACGCAAGGTAAACCTGATGATTTTAAGTCTATGGCTGAAATTATGGAACGACGCTATGGTAATGAAACAGACTGGCCTATGCCAGATCTCATTATTATCGATGGTGGTAAAGGTCAGCTCAATGCAGCACTGCCGCTTATTCGTGGTGTAGGTGTTATAGATGTGCCTGTTATCTCTTTGGCTAAGCGTATTGAAGAGGTCTTTGTAGAAGGACAATCTGAAAGTATCATCTTAAGCCATCACACACCAGAGCTTCAATTGCTTCAACAAATACGTGATGAAGCCCATCGCTTTGCCATTACATACCATCGTAAATTGCGGGGAAAACGCAATTTAGAATCTATTCTAGATCATATTGAAGGTATTGGGCCTAAGCGTCGCAAAGCCTTATGGGCTCACTTCAATAGTTTAGAAGCCATGAAAGAGGCATCCATTGATGAACTTTCAAAGGTGGAATCTATGAACTATAAAACGGCAGAAGCATTATATAATTTCTTCCGCATGTCTAAGGTAGAAAAACAAGATATGTTGAAATAAAAGAGAGCATCTTATGTAAGATGCTCTTTTACTGTATAAATATGTTATTTATTTTTGTTGACGCTGAATGTACCAAGTACGCCAAGTGAACAATACACCTGCTGCTAGTACGCTAGCGAGTAACCCAATCCATACGCCAAATGGTCCATAATTAGGATTTTTAGCAAGGATATAAGCAGTAGGGAAACATACGCCCCAATATGATACGAGGGAGATGTAAAGTACTACTTTTACATCCTTGTAAGCTCTTAGTATACCTTGTAGTGGAGTACCGATGGCATCGATAGCGGCAAAGAATACGCCATATCCAAGGAATTGATAAATAAGACCATATACTTCATCATCATTTGTAAATAGGTCCGCAATATCATCCATATGGGTGAATGTAAAGGCACAAATGAGTAACGCAATGATGATGGCCATTACGCGAGCGATGTAAGAATACTGAATGGCATCTTTTTACGCCCTGCACCGAGCTCGTAAGCAACGGCAATAGTAGAGGACATAGCAATACTGAGTGGTAAGCAGTAAAATACATTAGTAAAGGAAATAACTGACTGATGGGCTGCTACTACGGCAGATCCAAAGTGAACCATCAAGAGGCCAGCGATACTAAAGATACTAGCTTCTAAGAAGATGGAACCACCAATAGGAATACCCACATGTAATTGCTCACGAATATAGTGGAAGCTTGGACCTTTAAAGTCTTTATAAATACGATAACCTTTAAGCTTCGGATGTAATAAAATAACCAAGCTAAAGAGGATAAAGTTAGTCCAACAAGCACCAGCTAAACCGTAACCAGCGCCAACACCACCGATTTCAGGGAAACCGTAGTGGCCAAAGATGAGTGCATAGTTTAAGAATACATTAATCACAAAGCTTGTAAAAACGATAGCCATAGAGTAATGTGTTAACCCATGGGAATCAACTGTATTACGCAAAGTATTTACCCAAAGTAGAGGGAATAAACCAAGGGCAAAAGCTTTCAGATAACTAATGCAAACCTCAGCGGCAGCAGGTTCTAAATTTAACGTAGTCAGTAATGGGCGAAGTCCCAATATACCGATTAGTAAAATGATAAATGCTAGGCCTGTACCAATGAAAAGACCTTGATGGAAAATCATGGAAATATCATCCGTCTTCTTAGCTCCCAATAGCTGAGAAATGATCGGTGTGATACCCATTAAAGTTCCTTGTGCAAAGATATAGAAGAGAAGCCATAAATTATACCCCGTAGCGACCCCAGCTAAATCTATGGTACTATATTGTCCCGTTAAAAAGATGGCTATAAAAGTACCACCTATAAGGGAAAATTGCGTTATGCACATAGGAGTAAATAGCTTAATGAACAACCATAACTTTTGTATTATAGAATATGTTTGATACATACTTACCTCCCTTTTATTGATATACTATACAATATCATAAAATTGCTTAATTTAATAGATAAAACCTAGAAATAATAGGAATTAAATCTATTAATCAATAGCGGTTATATTGTTGATTTTGAGAATAAAAATAGTTATGAATTTCCACTCATGAAGGTGAAGAATGTATGAGAAAAATGTATATATATGTTAATAATTGAATTTTACACTACCTAACTATATCGATTATAATATATATACTATAGTTTAATTCTAAGGAGGATACATTGGACATCTTAACTGTACAAGGCTTATTAGCGATGCTTCAAATCATCGTCATCGATATTTTATTAGCTGGTGACAATGCCATCGTTATCGGTATGGCGGCCCGTAACTTGCCAGCTCATTTACAGAAAAAAGCAATATTCTGGGGCACTGCAGGTGCTATTATTCTTCGCCTTGTTATGGCATTCTTATTCGTAGAAGCGTTAAACAACATTCCTGCTCTACGTTTAGTAGGTGGTATCCTTCTTTTATGGATTGGCTACAAGCTCGTTGCTGATGATGAAAGCGAGCATAATATCGAGGCTAAAGATAATTTACGTGCTGCCATCACGACAATTGTCATTGCGGACGGTATCATGGGCATCGATAATGTTATCGGCGTAGTGGGGGCTGCTGGTGGTGACATGACATTAGTTGCTATCGGTATGCTTATCACTGTACCTATCATCATTTATGGTAGTACTTTGTTTGTGAAAGTAATTGAACGCTTCCCAATCATCCTATACGTAGGTGGTGGTATCCTCGCTTGGGTAGGTGCTGCTATGAGCGTGGAAGATAAATTGATTTCTCACACTGTTGAACCATATGCACTGTTCATTAAAATAGCTGCAGTAATCCTCGTAGTAGGTGCATCTCTATTAGCAAATAAACTAAAAAAATAACGAAACATATCTCTTCTTCTAGTAATAGGAGGAGAGATATTTTTTTGTAAAGTACATACCTAATAGAAAAAATCATAGCGTATTATAAGAATAGTATAAGCTTATTATGGATAGCTCATCTGTATATTATATAGAGGGCCTTGTAGCTTTATGTTGGAGATAATAGTAACGACTAAGCCCCATGTATAGATGAGAAAATACAATATTTATGGTATAGTTAAGGGATAGTTATAGAATTAGTAGACTGAATCGAGGTAAGTACAGAATGGAATTTTTAGAAGCCGCTACGTGGATAACCATTAGTAAAATTATTTTAATAGATATTTTATTAGCAGGAGATAATGCTGTAGTAATTGGTATGGCAGCAGGTAAGCTAGCTCCAGAACTACAAAAGAAAGCCGTAATTTGGGGTACAGTAGGTGCCATTGTAATGCGCCTTGTATTTGCTACTCTTTTAGTAGAGGCTCTTACTTTAATTCCTCTTATTCACTTAGGTGGTGGCCTTGTACTTGTATGGATTGCCATTCAATTATTAAAAGGTGGCGATGAAGATGCACATATCGAAGCTAAGAATTCATTAATGGGCGCTATTTGGACGATTATTGTAGCTGACGCTATGATGAGTATTGATAATGTCATCGGTGTAGTAGGGGCCGCTAAAGGTCATTTAGAGCTTGTTATTGCAGGTATGTTAATTACTGTTCCAATTATCGTATTTTGCTCTACATTATTTGCTCGAATTATTAATAAATTCCCTGCCATTCTTTGGGCTGGTGGTGCACTCCTTGGCTGGGTTGCAGGTGAAATGATCGTAGAGGATCCATTACTTGTTCCATATATTCAAGGGGAAGAATTACTGGTGAAAGTAGGTACAGTATTCTTTGTACTCGTTGTGACAGGTATGATTAAAATTTGGAAGAAAAGAGACGCGTAATGAACGGTACAGGTCGTACATCTCGTAAACATAAATCGAAACAACAGAATAGAAGAGGGGCTCGTTCTAATCAAGGTCAGACTACTAGTGGTACAGTAGCTAAAAAGCAACAAGCTATACTCAATGCACCTGTTAAACTAGGTGATGAAGTGCTTGTTACAATTCACGGTATTGGTAGCAGCGGTGAAGGGGTAGGTCGTGTAGGCGACTTTACTGTCTTTGTTCCTTTTGCCTTGCCTAGAGAAACTGTCAAAGTAGTCATTAACATGGTGAAAAAGACGTATGCTACAGGTAGACTATTAGAGATTGTTACAATGGCGCCTAACCGTATCGATGCCAGCTGTGAACTCTATGGCTTCTGTGGGGGATGCCAACTACAACACATTACCTATGAAGGTCAGCTTTCACTAAAAACACAAAAGGTGAAGGACGTTATAGAGCGCATTGGTCATCAAAATCCAGACCTTGTTAAGCCAGCATTGGGACCTAAAGAACCTTGGGCATATCGCAATAAAATGCAGATGCCTGTAGGCGGTACTAAAGGCGATATTCAAATGGGATTCTATGCAATGGGATCTCACGATATCGTGCAAGGCACAAACTGTCCTATTCAAGATGAAGGGAATAATATCATTGCTCAAGCGTGTTACCAAATCGCTAAAGAATTTGATATTGAACCGTATGATGAACATACAGGCAAAGGTGTACTACGCCATGTGATCGGTCGCATTGGACAATCTGGATGGATGATTATCCTTGTAACTACTACAGATTTCTTACCACACCAAGAAAAGTGGGTAGAAAAATTAACAGAACGAATTCCTCAAGTCGAAACTATTGTTCATAACGTAAATGGTAAGCGAACTAATGTTATCTTAGGCCCTAAAAATAATATCCTCTATGGTGAGGGGATGATTACAGACCATATTAAGGACTTACAGTTTACATTGTCCCCACATTCATTCTTCCAAGTGAATCCAGAACAAACTACAGTACTTTACGATCAAGCATTAGCTTATGCGGACCTAAAAGGGGATGAAACTGTTATCGATGCGTACTGTGGTACGGGGACCATTTCATTGTTTTTGGCCCATAAGGCAAAACATGTAATAGGTATTGAAATCGTAGAACCAGCCATTATTAATGCTCGTGAAAATGCGAAACGCAATGGCTATGATAATACAGAATTCATCGTCGCTGATGCAGCCGTAGAAATGCCAAAACTCTACAAAGCTGGCGTACGTCCAGACGTAATTTTATTCGATCCAATTCGAGCAGGCTGTAAAGAAGAAGTACTAACCTCTGCAGCTGGCATGGAACCAAAACGCATTGTTTACGTATCCTGTAACCCAGCGACCATGGCTCGAGACATTGAAATCCTTACACACTACGGCTATGAACTAAAAGAAGTCCAACCTGTAGACATGTTCCCTATGACCGCGCATGTCGAAGCTGTTGCTTTGCTTACAAAATAATGTTGATTAATTTTAAGCCCTACAATTTATATGAAGGAGTAACTATGATTTTTAAGAAAAAGTTTTTATTATTTTTTCACTTATGTTAGTGACAGCAACAACTGTATATGCTGAAAAAAAGTAGAAAGTTTATATAACCCTCAAGTTATTGAACAACATTATATAACTAATGAAGATATTTCTTTAGCAACAGCTTTTGGTCAATCTTTATTTGATAAAAAAAATGTTAAAATGATTTCTACTGCAAAGAAAAAATTTGTTAAAAAGCGATATGGTGGTTTATTTCCAATGAATGAATTACAGGGGACTGTATATGTTCAAACACCATTTGCAATTTATGCAAATACGGCATTAGAGGATGTTCGTGAAATAGCAAGTAACTATTCAACTAGAAATGCTAATAATATATTACAAGTTAGATCCTTCCTCTATATGCCTGAAAGTAGGATGCATAATGATACTAATAATATAGTTTTTACTATAGTACAGAATGGAAATACATATTATCCAACTGAAACAGTGCGTGGAGATGATCAATTTGAAGGTCCTGATATGTGGGTAACAGTGGGGTATCAATCACAATTTGACTTATCTAAACTTGATGTTAATAGTCCTTTTGAGGTTCATATTAAGTCTGATGTCGTTAAAGTTGGGGAGGCAGTAATTCCTTTCTCACCATTAAATTCATCCAATAAATATGTTTTAGATGATTCTTATTCACTTCATAGTGGTGATAGAGTATTTACTACTAAGAAGTAATAGTATTGTAATTAAATTAATAAACTAATAGGTAGAAATGTAAAAGAGATTCTATCCTTATTACATCTAATTTTTAAAAAGATGTGATATAGGTAGGATCTCTTTTATATTATAGTTTGTCTATGATGTTAGGAATTTAGAATTCTTGTGGTATGTTTAGTTTATAATCTATAACTAGAATTTAAATTTCATACTTACAGAGTAAGTACGTCCTGCTATGGCTTCATCATTATAGAATATTCGATTAAATAGATTTTGAACGCTAAGTTTGATATGTACCCCTTTTAATGGATAACCAGTAAATGGGGTACATATCAAGCGAAGGGCTTTTACTATACACTCATATATATAAATATAATATAATATGATTAGTGACAATCACTTTAAAAAAATATAGGTCATGGGAAAGAGACTTGATACAGGTAAAAGCTTTAGGTACTTTTAAATCTGTACCTCATATAGTAATAGATATTGTTAATATATTTCAATATGGTCAAAATTATAAAACAGGCGGTAGAGAAGCTGAAATATAATTAGGTTGGCTTTAGAACCTATTATCATAATTATATTGCTGTTCCTATGAAGGCGAATCTTAAGACTGTACTTAAAGACTTTCTAGGAGCAGATAAAGAAAATTGTATTTTAACTTATGGATATATTGACCATACAGCAGGACTGACGCTTGAGATATTGGCAGCAGGATATAGAAGTGATGATGTATGGGGTTAGCTTTTAAAGGATGAAAATCAACCTGAAGGATGTTGGATACGAATTGAAGCACTAGCTGAACATCATATAGTAGGTACATTACTAAATAAGCTATGTCAAGATTTTGGATATCATGCGGGAGAAAAAATTGTATTTTTGGCTTAGAAAACAGAGGGTGAAAAGATTGTACTTTGTTCTAATATGAATCCTAGCGCAAAAATTACTGATGCTATTGATTCCGGAAAATAGCCTATTAGATGAGATGTATCAGTACTTTCTCGATATGGGAATAGATGCGTTATAGAAAGAGGTGATTAGAGGAATGTTTAAATTTGATTCACTCCAAATTTTACATCAGGATATGATGAAGAAAGATGAGTCGAGGGATTTATTCCCATTTTCATATAATGGAAAAAACTTTAGCTGTATATTTGTAACAGATATTACGCCTATAAGATTATATTTGACGACATTAGGTAATGCTCCTATAACTTTTGAATTGGAGATAAACAAGGATTATTGTACAAGTCCCTATCTTGATGATTACAAACTACTAGTAGCTTATTTAGATATTAAATATGATACTAACTACAAATTTAAGCCTGTTGATTTTTTTGAAGCCTTAAATAGAAATTCCTCGTGTATTTATGAATGCTCCAAGTTATAAAGAAGTAATACAAGTTGCTTCCTTAAAACGAAATATTGAAGAGGCAGATAAAATATATTTCTGTGGTTGGAGAAGTAATCCACTAGGTAGTTCTGTTAGAGAGAAAAATTTAGAAAAAACAAGAAGCGCATTTGGTGACCAAATTGCAGATATGTGCAAACAGAAAAATATAAGTTCTCGATGGACTGATATTGATAGTGAGGAAGATTTAGCTCGTCTAAATGAAATATATATGTTATAACGATAACTTTTTAATCGATAATATTTAGTAGACACAATTGATTATAGGTGCTTACCATATAAAATGGCGTAGATGTTCTTCTTGTCCTGTCGAGACATGTTGAAGCGGTGACCTTGTTTACTAGGAGATAATAGACGATCATATAATCAAATCTAAAATAGCAAATATTAGCGTCCACTTTAAATTACAATGTTAGACATAAACTTATGAGGGATAATATGGAGTTTATACATGATAGAAAGGGTAACATCCTTTTTAGCCTTCAGGGTAGCAAAGTAAATAGAATCAAATTTCATAATAAAATATTGACGTTAACAGCTGACGAAATGTATCAATTAGTAGATGGTGAAGAAAAGGCATTCCCCGGCGAAATATGTTTTAAAAGTTGTGATGTAAACGTGTGTAATGTCCTAATATTTAATAAAACTTTATGTGAAGGTCGCTTTTATGGAAAGTCTCTTTGTTTACGTGATTTTTTGAATGAATATGCAGACTCAGAATTTGAAATAATTACTGAAGGTTATTTTGGTAATACAACTACATACACTGGGTGGCTTTGGGAAGAAGGAAAAACTCCCGTATCTGCCATTATGTATATTTGGAATAGCGGCGACATGGTGTATCGTGTCTAAAAGTAAAATTAACAATGCAAACAAAAGGAATTGGAAAACAACTGTTAAATCATGTAAATAGAGTTAAATCCATATTGGAATTACGCGTATATCAGAAAACTGAGAAAGCAATTAAATTTTATTTTTGAGAGAAATTTAGTATCCAATCTGAAAATGTAGATGACAATACGGGAGAAAAGGAAGTTTTAATGGTTTGGAATCGTTAACTTCTGATTTATGGAGTGAACTATAATGGTATGGCTAAATCCAGTAGATTATAAAAAACAGGAATATATGGAGCTAAGGCTTAATGCACCATTAGGTGAGCACATACGATTAGACTTTAATCCATTCAAAATTTCTGATGTGTCTGGTCATGAACCAAGTTGGAAAGATTGGCACTGTTATAGAAAGCCATTACGTGTTTATAGTCCAGATTTTGATGTTTTAGTTTCTTATTTTAATAAAGTATATCCTATTATAGATGCATCAGATAATACTGAAAGAGATAGCTTTGATGTATGCTTTGATAATTGGATTAAGCAAGATGACTGGATTAAAATAATTCATAATATTGAAGTTGATCTTATAAACTATAGTAAAGTAGAGCAAGATTTTTTAAAGACATTTATTGATTGGATTAAGGAAGCACTTCAACATACATCTGTTATAGTAGTTGAGGGAAATCTTTAAACTGGAAAGAGTACTCTAAAGTTGATGATACTAATAGTGGTACTTTATGTATCTTGTAAATATGATTAATAAATAAATTTAGGAGCTATATTATGTTTAAACCAATTCGTAAAAAGATAAATGAAATAGATCGTAATGCTGCAGAAGCTTTATTACAATCTAATCGTCGAGGTATATTAGCCATGAATGGTGATAATGGGTACCCTTATGCTATTCCTATTAATTATTTTTATGATTGTGCAGGGCAAAAAATTTACTTTCATGGAGCTAAAGCGGGTCACAAAGTGGATGCATTGAAAACTTCAGATAAGGTATGTTTTACCGTATATGGTAATGAGCATATTGATAAATCTGAATCCTGGGCACCGTATGTACAAAGTGTAGTTGTATTTGGGCGGTGTAGTTTATTAGAGGCTGGTCCCAAATCTATAGAGCAATTAAAAGAATTTGCTATGAAGTATTATCCTGATGAAACATTAGCTGATGAACAAATTGCTCGTAATGGGAGAGCAACACAAATGTTTGAAATTACCATTGAGCATATGAGTGGTAAACAAGTACAAGAGAAATAATAGATTAGCCCTTCGCATAAACTAAGGGCTTTTACTATATAATCATACTAGTAGATGTAATATAATTAAAATAAACAAGTTATAAGAAATTTGAGGAGTATTAGTATGACATTGAAGCCTAGAGAAATATGTGAAAAAGCGTGGCAGGATATAGCGAGTCATTTTCCAGATTTTAAGGTGACTGGCAAAGGACAGAAGTTAAAGAAAATCTCTAAAAATAAAGATCTTACATTTGAAATCTGTTTTCAGGCTAACAGAAATAATTATGCGTGTAGTGTAGAATTTGTTCCACATGTTTTTATCTATTCAAAAGATATGAAGAAGGCTAATTATCATAATGGATTTGTTTATGGCGGAGAACTTGGAAGCTTATTAAATAGAAAAGCTTGGCACTGGTGGCAATTAGCAGGAGCAAGCTATCAGTATACTGTAGATGAAGTTAGCAAATTACTTGAGGAACATATCATACCAGTATTTGATGATTTTGAAGATACAGAAAGTAATATTGAAAAGTTTATAGATGGAGATATAATTGATCATAACTTACTGTATTATATTTATCACTTTGGTGGGAAAGATAAAGCTCAGCAATATTTTTAATAAAATAATAGAAAAAGATAAGTTAAGAAGTAAATATATTGGCTTTTATAATCATTTGAAAGACTTGCCGAAGGAAAGTATCTTATTAGATGAAGGAGAGTTTTATGGAGCTGATATGATTAAGTTTGCATATCTTAATGGAATTGAAATAGAAAAATAATAATTAAGCCCTTCGCTTATACGAGGGGCTTTTACTATACACTTATACTTATAAATGTAATATAATGTAATTAGTGATAATCATTTTAAATATATAGTTCATGGGAGAGTGACATGATACAGTTAAAAGATTTAGGTACATTTGAATCAGTGCCTCATATCGTAACAGATATTGTAACAGGAAATATTAGAGCTTTAGAAAATGCATTAGCCAATGGTTGGGATATTAATCAACCTATAGAAATTGATGAGTATAGTGAGCATACACCCTTAGAATTAGCTCTTGTTATGTGTTGTTTGCCAAGTATTCAATGGTTAGTGGAGAATGGCGCTGATCTAAATGATGAGGAAAATCCAAGTTTCTTATTAGCTGTACGGTATTGTAATAAAGAGATTATAGACTATGTTGTGGCTCATGGTGCTAATGTTCATGCTTTAAACCGTGTGAAAGTAGATGCCTTTCAAGCTGCTTATATGGCAAGAAATATGAGAACCTACAAATTATTCATGATTTAGGTCATAGTGTACAGAAATATGGCGGTAAAGCTTTCAGAAATGCCATTACAGATAAAAATTATGAGGTTCTAGATTTCTTTATTCGTAATGGTGTAGATATTAATTACAATAAGCCTGATTCTGTGTATCCCTTTAAGCCAACCCCATTGTGTGTAGCGGCACGGTATGTGGATTTACAGATGTGTAAATATTTGGTAGAACATGGCGCTGATGTGACCATCACGGAAAAGGATGGTATGCGTCCCTATAGCATTGCTATTGAAAAAGGGGATATGGAAATGGCCGAGTATTTTAAATCTTTAGAGCCTACTGAGTTCCATGATATACAAAATAAAATGGATCAACTAAAGCCATTTAAACTACCAAAGGCGTTAGTATCGTTTTTAGAGGGAGATACTCTCTATTTTGAATTGCCAGGCTCTGATTTTATATCTATAGAGTTTTTCTCACTTACTGATACGATTCCATTTAAATTAGGTCGTCGTAATGTATTACGTTTATCTAAAGAACTAGGTGAGTATAATGACTGGCAAATTGTTTGGGACCCTAAAAGTAAAAAGATTTCTTGTTATGATGTAGAACATCAAGAACTGCGAGAGCTTTGTAAATTTGATGAGTTTATGTCCGATATGGCAGGTCAATTAGAAACCTTGTTTTAGGGTATATCGTAAAGGAGAGGCAAAACATATGACAGATATATTTGAGAAAACATATACGGATTGGTCCATTGATGTAGGCACCTATAAATATGAAGGTATTACACTGAATGAAGTTGAAGAAAATCTGTATGCTATTGAGGACCAAGAGCAAGACTTTGTAGTTATTTCTCCATCAAAGGCAATCTCCATAGATAATAAACTATATAACTTTGTACAGGTTTGTAGTGATCAAGATACTGATTTATTACATATAGAGCTTAGTGTAACTAATGATGGTGACCGAGGTGCCATCATATATGGTAAGAATGAGCTGGGCCATCAAGAGGTATTACAGATAATAGAAGATTTTATTGCTCATCATAAGGTGCCATCATTAGATGATTGGGAAATCGTGTTAGATTTAAGACCTGAGATAGAAAGCCTGTAAAGGATACTGTGGAGCTTATTATGCTATATACACCGAATAACCTTTTGTATAAGTATATTCGCTATCGATTTAGACGGATTCAGATTGAATGTAATATGGTATACGATGTAACACCAGAGGAAGAAGATGAGATTTGTCGTAATCTATTAAAAAGAGAGCGAAGATATTAATTCCAGTTGGTATATTATATTTTTTGCTTTTTGGAGTTATCTTCGCTTGGCTAGTAGGAACAAGTGAGGAATTAAATCCATTAATGCAATGGGAATTAAGAGTCATAGACTATGTTATACCCATTTTAAATACCATTGATATTAAGTGGTATGCATATCCTCTAGATCTATTATGGGTAGCAGTTATATTAGCCCCTATAGCGATTATAAATGCATCTCCTTATATCATTGTTTCCTATATGGTTGATACCATTTTGATACGACGTAGGGTAAAAGCTTTAATTAAAGAATATTCCACTGATGAGAAACAATTTGATTAAAGTAACATATTTGACTAGGAGCGAGTATTATGAGTAATCTAAAAAACTTTGATTGGAATGGATTTTGGAACGATGTTGATTATGCATTTGAATCTTATATAGGTAAACCTATTACGGATAAGGATATTAAGGATGCTGAATCTGAGCTAGGCTATATATTGCCTGCAGCATATATTGAATTACTTAACAATCATAATGGCGGTGTATTGAATAAGAACTGCTTTATAAATAATAATGGCGACTGTGTATATGTAACCGGCATATATGGCATTGATAGAGATAAAAAGAATTCTATCCTTGGGCAGTTTGGCAACGAGTTTTGGATTTCTAAATGGGAGTACCCTCCTATCGGTATCGTTGTAGCCGATACAATTTCTGGTGGTCATGATATGATTTTCCTCGATTATCGTGAGTGTGGTCCTACTGGTGAACCTAAGGTAGTACGTGTTGACCAAGAAGGTGATTACTCAATCACTCTGTTAGCAGATAACTTTGGTGACTTTATTAAGAACTTATATATCAGTATAGAAGAGATTATGGATGAAGAGTTTCAATCTTTAAGTGATGCGGAAAAGGTTAAGCTCCTTAATGAACAAGAGGACCTAGATATTGATCGTGCTATGGAGCTGTTAACTAATATAGGTATCGATAATTTGTCGCCTATATTACTAAGCACCTTAGGACGTATGTATAACAATAATGGCCGCGCAGCAGAGGCTATCGATTTATTTGAACGTATCGATGAGGCACATCGTGATTGGTCTTGGTATTATCGGTGTGGCTATGCTCATGCGTCTTTAGCATGTGGTGAAAGCTACGAATCTGAACATGTACAGAAAGCTTTACAGTTAATAGAGACGGCCATGAAAATGACAAAAGAAGACCATTTAGATAAACAACTTGGTTGGTGTTGTGAAGTTGTAAAATATCTATTAACTCAAATTAAGCCAAAGAGTACAAGGCGGATTATCCTGTGATATTTGAAACCATTGAAAGTTTCTCTAATAAGAAAAATAGTAAAGATACTACAGAACGTAAAGATATTGAAGATGTTAATGAATATGAAGAAGTTAACTATCCTACATATGATGAAGTCCATTGGGTATTTAACAAACATACATATAGTAGAGATGAGTTTTCAAAAGAATATAATAAAATTGTAGAAAAATATGTAGATGATGATCAAACAGATGACGATGATATATTAGAAGAACCTGAAATTCTAGTAACCTATGAAGCTTGGATTGAAAGTGTAGACCAACTCTTTGATAATGAACGTGTAACCGATGAAGAACTACTTGAAGACGATAAAGAAGATGGTATGTGGCAAGTAGAAATCATGGCTCATCTTGTAGCTGATAATGGTACATATTTTACAAGAGAAGAGTTGCTCTTTAAATTGCATAATCTAATGGCTAATAAAGAACTGGGTGATCACGTATTCTTTGAAGGTATTGAATACGAAGGCCATGAATGTGAAGGTTACGGGCTTATAGATAACGAAGATGGTATACCTGTATTCTATACATGCTGTGGTAGCTAACTAATAGAGATATAATATTAGCCCTTCGCTTATGCGAGGGGCTTTTACTATATACTTAGAAAGTATATACTTCTGTGCTTTGGGCTACGTTATTTTATATAGCCTTCGTGTAAAATATTGAGAAAGTATTTTAGTTAATTTGAAATTGAAGCATTGATAAGGAGAGAGAAGATACCTATGAGTGAAAATGAACTCGTATATAATGAGAGATATTGTGATTATAGACTTCTTTATGAAGGCTTAGAATTCTGTTGGGATGAGAAACCATCAGGTGATTATTTAGATACTGTAAAAGTTCTTGCCAAAAATTACCATAAAAATATTGATAAGATTGCTGCTTTTATGCTTGAAGACATACAAGAAATGTATGATGAATCTATTACTATAGATGATGTGAAAGAACGGATCGGTATCCCTCAAATTGATCCAGAGCTAGGTACTGTAACCTATTGTGAACAAACCTTTGATCATACGCATATATTTTGCTTTGAATTTTGGGACGATGAGTTTGAAGATTTAAATTACTTTGCTATTGATGGCTGATATATTGTCATAAAAATGGCAAAACAGCTACTTTAGATACATAGATTAGTTTGGTGTTGTGAAGTAGTAGCGTACTATTAACCTCTATTAGTTCAAAGGATGACAAGGAGGATTATCCTATGATTTTTGATACGATTAAAAAACTGTTTAACAAGGATGAGAATACTGAGCAGATTGAATATCTCGGTACTGATAAAGATGGTAATAAAATATATGAAGGTTACTATCATGAGTTTAAGGGAATTCCTTGGGTTTTCAATAAAACTACTTATACTAGAGAAGAGTTTCTTAAGGCGTTTTATGAATGCTTAGAAGAGCATAATGTTAATCGTGATAATTTACCGCCATTAGTAGAGCCTGAAATTCTTGTAAGCTATGAAGCATGGATTGAAAGTAAAAGTCAGCTTCACTCTAATGAATACTTGTACGAAGATGATGAATTAGAAGAATACGATAAAGAAGATGGTATGTGGCAAGTTGAAATCTATGCTCGCCTAAAAGCAGATAATGGCCAGTACTTTACTACTGAAGAGCTTCTTTTCAAGCTACATAACTTAATGGCCAATAAAGAACTCGGTGATCATGTATTCTTTGAAAATCTAGCCTATGATGACCATGAATTCGATGCTGACGATGCCGACGATGTTTCTGATGATGATGAAGGTACTCCTGTATTTGTCGTATGGCTTGGTAGCTAGTAAATAGCTGTTTGTTATAAACTATTATTTTAAAATTAGTCAGTTATTGTTTTGTGATTATTATTTTGTGTTGTTTGTTATTATTATGATAAGATGAGTTCATATACATATTAATGATATGAGGGGAAGTGTATTGTATGTCTATGAGTATTGAGCAATTTTTATCTTTGTCTGATGCTGAACAGTTACAAACTATTAAAGATCTTAATGATATCGGTCAAGAGGAAATCATTATCGATGTATTGACGGGGGTTGGCATCGATAACTTATCTGCACCTTTATTAGGCGAGCTTGGTAGAGCCTATAACAATAACGATAAACCAGAAGAAGCTATTAAAGTATTTAAGACCATCGATACAGAACATAGAGATGCAGTGTGGCATTATCGCTGTGCGTACTCCCATGGCTCTATTGCTTCTACTAATCATGAGGCTTATACATCAGAGAACATGCAACAGATGTTAGCTTTAGTAGATAATGGTGTACAATTAGCGACTAAAGAAGATCGAAATGATATAAAGGAATACTGCTTTGAAGTCATGGATATGTGCCGTTTACAAATGGATTTTGAAAAATGTGAGGTTGACTATCCTGATTTATGCTTAAACTATAGCAAGTATATAGCAGAGAAAAAGAAGAAAAGAGAAGGTGTACCTCGTCAACGAACTATCACTGTAGAAGAAATTTTAGCTACAGATGATATGTGGACCATAAATGAGCCTGCCTATTGGACCATAAATATTTATGGCTCTTATGATGATTATATAGAAACATCTAAAGAGTTTACATTAGAGCAACGATATCTTAATGCAATATGTTGGTATTTTGCTGAGGTTAATAATGGCGGGCATTATCAGTTCTTCTACAATTCTACAGGTATTGTATGGGAAGATGCTTTAGCGGGGTTGCGTCTATTCAATATGAAAGAGTTGGCAGATAATTTCCAATCAGTACTAGATTTCTTTGGCGGTACTGTACCATTTGATAGAGCGGAACGATGGTACTTATTACCACAATCTGAGAATAATCCAGAATTCTTTGATTTCCTTGATGAAAAAGATGATGTAGTCTATGAATATGAAGGCATCTTTGAAGATGTATTTGTACATGAACATCCTGAACTATTTGTATTTGATGGAACCTATACAGTCTCAGAATAAGATTGGTGTATAATTAACACATATATAGTTGCTTTCACTATGATGTTTACTTTCATCAAATTATATTAGAGGTATTACATGTTAGATAAACAAGGCGTATATGATTGCCTACGTGACCATCATATCGATTTTGAAATTACGGATCACGCACCGCTATTTAGTATGGATGATAAGCTAATGTAGAGCTACCATATCCTGAGTGGGATGCGAAGAATTTATTCATTCGAGACCATAAACGGGAACATTATTATTTGATTACCGTTCGTGGTTCTAAGCGTGTGGATCTAAAACAGTTCCGTAAGGATCATAAGCTTAAAAAGATTTCCTTTGGTTCCGAAGAAGAGCTATGGGATATTTTGAAGATTAAACCAGGTCACGTATCTCCATTCTGTTTGCTCCACGATGAAGACCGTAAGGTACATTATTATATTGATGCGGATTATAAAGATAATCTAATTGGTATACATCCAAATCAAAATGATGCTACTGTATGGTTACAGGGAAAAGACTTAGTTAAACTTATTGAAGAACATGGTACA